>Ga0307516_10002185_pt1 | contig 26495 bp, 37 predicted proteins | sample 19_EM_MG_FD_203310 | JGI IMG/M metagenome (GOLD analysis project Ga0307516, IMG submission 203310) | Populus trichocarpa ectomycorrhiza microbial communities from riparian zone in the Pacific Northwest, United States - 19_EM | ecosystem: Host-associated > Plants > Roots > Unclassified | place...
AACTAAGTGCTCTTGCGAGAGACTTAGCTCAGCCGAACCGATATCAGTGATCACCTTAACCAGAGGGACTCTGACAGAACTAGTGACCATCTGTATAGCGGGGCTCTAGCAGAACAAGTGACCGTCCATATAGCGGGGCTCTTGTAGATTTAGGCAACCAGTTCGCACGCCTACGAAGACAGAACAGGAACATGACTAGGGGATAGCAAAGCCGTTACAGGTGGACACATATTGGACACATGGTAAACACACTGATCTCATTTCATTTGATACACAATGCTGCATACACATGTCTTTCATTTTACTTACTGTGCATTGCTGCGCAATGCCTTATGGTTACCACATGTTGCTGTGCAATGCCTCACTTATAATGCATGTAGAACATTCTGGAACTACTTACATAAGGATTCCACGGAATGCCTCATTGCTAACACATGTTCTCCAACTAGTATATATAGTCAGTAGTTTAGACTGTAACCTTAGTCTTATTCTCTTAGGCTTTAGCTTCTCCCCTCTTGCCCTCCACTTGATCGTGTAGCAGTGGCTCTAGAACAAGGGTTGTGACAAGTCTGACTGAGTATGGCTCCAGTGTCAGATACATTGTAAGTACTAAGCAACAGTGTCATGGACATTGAGAGTACGGGTCTTCGTTTTATGATTAGAAGGGCTCAACCAGCTAGTATAGAGTACTAGCATTATTATGTCTTTACTTTCAAATATACTTAGGATTCCCACTTGACTGTGGTGATATCTAAAGTCAATATAAACTGGCGCTTTCCTCCACCATTCTCTCTCTCTCTAAGCTTATCTATGTGTGAGCCCACAATGCTTGATTCTCAGCATAGTCTTTGGATTATGCTTTGAGAAGATAGTTAAGTGGTTGCTCTAACACTCAGGACTAAGGAGAAGACTCACAGAGCTGCAGCCCATGCCTGTGACAATACAGCAATGTTATGATGAGGCCATAATGATGGATCGTCAATGGAAAGTAGCAAGGACAGAGGAATTCTTCTATGGAAAAGTAAATGGAACTGTGAGGAAACCCCCGCAGCATGGCCAACAAGGGCAAGGCCAAGGACAAGAACAAGCATCGTCATTGCAACAGGGATATCAGCGACAGTTTTTTCAGGAACCAGACACCGCCACAACACAGACAGCATCAGAACACTGGACAGCCACAATGTGACCCAAATGCGATGGACGTTGACAAGAATCAGGCACAAAGGCCGCCTATGAAGTGCTTCAAGTGTAATGGTCTAGAACACATGGCAAAGAAATGCTGAAGGAACTTGGATGTCAGAGAAATAACATACAAAGAAATGGCAGAGCATTTTGAAGCTGCTGCCACTGCTGCAAAGGATCACGAGGAACTCGCGAAGAAAAAGGATTTTCCTGCCACAACCCAGTGAAGACGCTCCCACTGAGGTTGAAGAACAAGTTTGAAGGACTAGTGATTGATGACACCAATTCAGATATAGTAGATACTGGATGTACTACACCTATTAATGGGGTGACTCCTACCAAGCACGGTGCTGCAGAGGCATGCTTAATTCCCCATCAAATAAATTATATCGTCACAATCTGCTATATCAAGAGATTTATCTCCAAACTGAAGGAGTGCATCAACTGGCTGAAACCTAAACATTATTTTGTTCAAATGGTCAGACCTCAATCTGAATTGATAATCAATGTTGGATTATGTACCATAGATACCCATCACATGGTTGATATAAAAGCACTATTGGATAGTGGTGCAAATTGACAAGAAGTTTGCTGAAGGAAATGGAATCACGATGTGATCACTGAATAAGCCGATCTGAATGTACAATGTGGATGGCACACTCAACCAAGGAGGCTCAATCACTCATGAAGTCACCTTGATGATGTCACACAAAGGACACAAGGAAAAAGAGGTATTCGAAGTATATGACCTCGGAAAGTCAACAGTGATCATTGGATACACTTGGTTACAAAAGCACAACCCAATGATTGATTGGAATACTGGTGACATCAAGTTCACAAGATGTCCATGAGAATGCAAAGTTGCAACCAAGAAGCACAAGGAAAAGAAAGCATCAGCTTTCAAGTACAAGACATCAGTCAAAGAAGTAGATGAGGAAGCAGAAGAGAAGGAATGTGAAGATGATGAAGAGACGGAGGATGATATTTATCTACAAGTACTGAAATGCATACGAGAAGTTGAAAAGAAGGTCGAAAAGAAAACAGATGAAGAGATGGTACCACCACAATTCCATGTATACCTCACTGTTTTCAAAAAGGCTCCATCTGAGCACTTACCCCTATGCAAACCATGGGATCATGCTATTGACCTAAATCCCAACTTTGTACCTTGAAAGTCTAAGCTATATCCAATGTCTCCAATAGAACAACAGGAAGTCAGGGACTTCATTGATGATCAACTAAAGAAAGGATACATCCAACCAACAAAATCACCACAGACATCCCTGGTGTTTTTCATCCCCAAGAAGGATGGAAAGAAATGAATGGTACAGGATTATCGTTACCTGAACAAAGGAACAATCAAGAATAATTATCCATTACCACTCATTCCAGAACTTATTGATTATATTGTAGATGCGAAAGTATTCACAAAGCTGGATCTTTAATGGGGCTATAACAATGTCTGCATCAAGGAAGGAGATGAATGGAAGGGAGCATTCACTTGCCAAGATGGTGCATTTGAACCTTTAGTTATGTTCTTTGGACTATGCAACTCACCTGGAATATTCCAAACAATGATGAACAAGATCTTCCATGATATGGCAGTTGTAGTCATGGTGTAAATCGATGATATCCTTATATTCACAAGGACAGAAGAAGGACATGACAAAATTGTACAAGAAGTCTTGCACAGATTACATGCCAATGATTTATTCTTAAAACCAGAAAAATGCGTCTTTAAGAAACAAGAAATGGAGTTTCTTGGTCTAATTATTGGACCCAACAGTGTAGAAATAGACCCTTCTAAAGTTGAAGAAATTATGAACTGGTCTATGCCAACAAAAGTGAAGGATGTCCAATCATTCCTAGGACTTGCAAACTTTTATTGCCGATTTGTAAAGGACTTTTCCAAAATAACAGCACCTTTGCATAAGTTAACAAGAAAGGATCAGAAATGGAAATAGAATGCAGTGCATCAAAAGGCCTTTGATTAGTTGAAGGCAAGATTCATGAAACAACCAATCTTGATGATGGTTGACACCATGAAGGAGTTACGCATCGAATCGGATGCTTCTGATTTTGCTACTGGCACTGTATTATCCATGAAGTATGATGACGACAAGTGGCACCCATGTGCTTATTTATCAAAGAGTTTGAATGATGTTGAACAGAACTATGATACCCACAACAAGGAAATGCTCAGAATCATGAGAGCATTGGAATCATGGTGACACTATTTAAAAGGAGCAAAAGTACAGTTTGAGATCTGGAATGATCATAGAAACCTGCAATACTTTATAGAAGCCAAAAAGCTTAACCGACGACAGGCATGTTGGGCACTCTATTTATCACGATTCAATTTCAAGATGGTACACAAACTGGGACCAACTATGGGGAAAGCCAATGCCTTGTCGAGGTGTGCAGATCATAAAGAGGGGATAGAACATGACAATGAAGATGTCATCCTTCTGAAACCTACGTCCTTCAAGGTCCACATGTTACCCCAAGGCCATTTACTTATTAAAGGACATGAAGAATCGATACTAGTGAAAATCAGAAAATCAAAAGATCTTGATGAGTCAGTCGTAAAGGCAGTAGAGGAGTTGAAGAAATTGTCAACCAGGCAGTTACCATCAGAGAAATGGTCTGAAGAACAGAGACTTATGTTATTCAGAGGCAAGGTCTATGTCCTGAAGGATATCAAACTTCGGCGGGAAATTATCAAGTTACACCACGATACACTTGTTGCAGGACACCCAGGACAATGGAAGACACTTGAACTGGTTACATGAAATTATTGATGGCCTGGTATTACTATGCAGGTCAAGAACTATGTATCAGGATGTGATTGATGCCAACAAATGAAATCCTTTCTGGAAAAGCCTGGCAGCAGGAAAGCTTAAGCCCAATGAATCAACCACACAGCCTTGAAAGGATATCACTACAGATTTTATCACAGGTCTCCCAGAAGCGCAAGGATATGATGCATTATTTGTCACATGCTGCTGTCATACAAACCAGGCACATATTATCCCAACGTCCACAACTACCTTGACCAGAGGTCTTGCCATGCTCTTTAGAGACCACATCTGCAAACTTCACGGTTTACCAGTAACTGCACTATCAGATAGAGGACTGCAATTCGCGGCCAAGTTCATGAAGGAGCTGAACAAGATCCTGGGGATCAAAACTAAGTTATCAACGGCATATCACCTACAGACTGATGGACAGACAGAATAGGTTAATCAGGAAATCGAATAGTATTTAAGGATGTTTGTCAGTCATAGACAGAATGACTGGCCGGAATGGATTGCATGTGCCAAATTCACATACAACAACAAAATCCACACTGCAACACATGCCTCACCTTTCCATGCTAATTATGGGATGAATCCAAGGATGGGAATAGAACCTCAGAGGGCTGGAAAGTCAGAACTGGCTAAGGAATTTTCAGAGCGAATGAAAACTGTTCACGAAGAAGCCCAGGTGGCACTATCTAAATCGCACTATGCAGATTTCCATAGAGGAGAAGCTCTGGAGTACAAAGTTGGTGACAAGATCTGGTTGTCTACCAAGAACCTCAATGTAGATTGACCATTGCGCAAACTCACAGAGCGACAACTTGGACCCTATGAAATCATTAAGATTATTTCTCCAAATGCTGTCAAATTGAAATTGCCTGCTTTGTTCAAAATTCATGATGTCATTAATGTATCCCACATTTGCCCATATTGCCCACCAGCTGCTGGTCAATCTACAATCCCTTCCAAACCTGTTGTTATTGAAGGAACCCCTGAATACAAAGTAGAAGAAATCATGGATTCACTACTTAAATATGGAAAGCTTGAATTTCTAGTCAAGTGGTCCAGATATACTGATGACTACAACACTTGGAAACCAGAAGCTAACTGCCCAAACTCTTGTGATATCATTAATAAATTCTACAAATCCAACCCCTCTGCTCCCTGAAAGCTCAATGCACAAGCTTTTGCAGGACTCATATTCTGCCCTTACAATAATTTAACTGAGCTAAAGAACAGCACTGTCTCTCATCTGGAAGTCAAGATCTAAAGAGAGGATAGTGTTATGATACATCTTTTTCTATTCTTTCACCTTTTCACATCATGTGCTCCATCACATGATCCACAGTCAGTCTCACTCAGCATTGCTGCACAATACTTCATGGTTACCACATGTTGCTGCACAATGCCTCATTTATAACGCATGTAGAACATTCTGGAACTACTTATATAAGGATTCCACGGAATGCCTCATTGCTAACATATGTTTCCCAACTAGTATATATAGTCAGTAGTTTAGACTGTAACCTTAGTTGTATTCTCTTAAGCTATCCACTATAACCTAGTGCAGTGAGAGCTCTAGTCAATATAGACTTCCCTTTTCCTTTTTTCATGTTATTCTTGTAAGCCTGCAAAAAACCTATTTGGTTTTAGTGTGTCTTAACAGATACTACCCATTCTACTCGCAACTCAATAGAACATGTGGATTCTGAAGAACCCAATTGGCCACCCCTGCCAACAAATCCTGCAGTAGCCGCCTTAATCCCAAATCATGAGTGCCACTCTATCAAATGGACCATTAATCAAATCCCCACCCCAATTGGAGAAGGAGATCTCTTTTGGTTCTATTTTGATTATGATGGGCAAGAACTCTGATCAATGCCACTGATGCTTGGCAAGCTGTCTGCCATCCATTACTTCATCAGAAGCTATGCTATTGTGGACTTTACCTCTATTCTACATTACAATTGGGATGAGGGTTGGATAGAAGAAGCAGAAGATACCTTTTGGATAAACATGCGAGATCTGATTCTCAACCCACAACAAAGACAAGTGGCACAAAGGGCTCATCTGCAAGATCCTACATTTACATTGTCCAGTTCAAACAATGAGTAGAGCATATATAAAAATGTGGCAAACAAGCACAAATATTGTTATGTGGCACTCAACAACCACAACCCTCATGTCTATCTACACTGTTGTCTCACCCCAAGATGCTATCCAAGTCCCAGATCATCTTTCTTGTCATTGTCGGCAGTATCATGCTCTTCATCTATGTGGGACTTGCCTGATTCTGGTTCTATTTTGATTGGTTCATTGGATTTGGATGGTACACAACAATAATAGCCTATGATCATAGTATATCCAAATAGTCCTTACAACAACAATCAATCAGAAGAAAATGGGAATATCACTGGATGAGTTTCCAGAACTAGAACTAGCATGTTATAATAGCCCAGTCTTGAATGATACAAGGCCGCCATGCGCATCAAAAGAAGTGGCAGGATAATATTAATAGATACTATGGCCTTATCTCAGTGTACTCACTGCACTAAATTTATTGGAAGCAAAACTCTGCACATATTCAACAAGAGACTTCTGTTATGGAACAGCTATTTTTTATTTTGTTCTTGTTTGTTCTTGTTTGGCTTTGTAGACGATATTATAAAAGGTCAACAACATGAATCTGGCTTTATTTCATTTTATCTTTGTTTGTCCTTGTTTGGCTATCTCTTATCTCTTATCTTCTTATCTCTTATTTCCTTATCTTTTTATCTCTGGCTCATATCCTATTGGAGGATATCAGGACCATATCCTATTGATTGATAAGTCTTGGCTAGTATAGTATATATAGAGTAGCCCAAAACCTGTAACTCTAGTTGTATTCTCTTAAGATCTCCACTACACTCTAGTGTGAGGAGTCTAGTCAATATAAACTTCCCCTTCATCTTTCCTTGTGTGATTCTTGTAAGCCCGCGAAGACTCTTTTGAGTTTAGTGTGTGTCTTAACAACTTCAGGATATAGCTATACTAGGATAGAGTGATAGAACCCATCCATATGCTTTATAGAATTGATTATATTGTTACAATGTGATCTTACAGTGTTTATGACCCTTCTCACCTGGAAGTCGGGACCTAAAGAGGGGATAGTGTTATGGAACAGCCTTTTGTCTTATCTCATCTCATCTTATCAACCATGCCTCTCCCATCTTATCAAATGAACTATCCAATACTTCAGTTTGGTTGTTATGGAACAGCTCCTTATTTAATCTTTTATATTTTATCATTGTTTGGTCTTGTGGACATTATTATAAGGTTTGACAGTTGCTTGACATTACTCCACACTGCTGACTCAATGCCAAGCCATTACTTTATACTGCTTACATTCAAACCTTATCCTTATTCAGCCAAACTACATTCTTACTCAGCTATTTCCTTATATATTCTTTCTTTCACATCTTATCTTCTTATCTTCTTATCTCTGACTCATCTGATAGCAGGATCATATCTCATTGAAGGATATCTGGACCATATCTTATTGGATGATAAGCCTGGACTAGTATAGTATATATAGAGTAGTATAAAGCCTGTAAAATCTAGTCTTATTCTCTTAGGATTCTCACTTGACTGTGGTGATATCTAAAGTCAATATAAACTGGCACTTTTCTCCATCATCCTCTCTCTCTCTCTCTCTCTCTCTCTAAGCTTATCTATATGTGAGCCCACAATGTGTAAGCATGCCGCTTACTACAGTTCCCATAATGTACATATATACTGTGCCGTGGCTGAGAATATAACTTCTCAGTTAATGTAAGATGGTCATGCTGTGCTCACAACCCCTCTCAGTTTCTGGAACTTTGCCCCCTCCTACAGACTTGGACCCAATTCCAAAGTCCTGGAGTTTCTTGGGTTTCCAGATGGAAGGCCATACACAAGACTCCAAGGGTATGACCTCTTGCAGTCACAGACCATTCAACCCCAGTACTTAGGCCAATATACAGTACAGTGAAAGTTTTTGCCATGAGCCTGGATTGAATCTGTGACTAAAACTTCTCAATTAATGTAAGATAGTCATGCTGTGCTCACAACCATTACACCAAAAGGTTACATTAACTGAGAAGTTTCAGTCACAGATTCAATCTGGGCTCATGGCAAAACCTTTCACTGTACTGTACACTGGCCTGAGTACTGGGGTTGAATGGTCTGTGACTGCAAGAGATCATACCCTTGGGGTCTTGTGTATGGCCTTCTATCTGGAAACTCAAGAAACTCCAGGACTTTGAGATTGAGTCCAAGTCTGTAAGAGGGGGCAAAGTTCCAGAAACTGGGAGGGTGTAAGCATGCCACTTACTACAGTTCCCATAATGTACATATATACTGTGCCATGTAAGCTGTCACTTACATGACCAATGCGATCACATGATCTTCAGATCCATATATATACTGCACAGAACCATATTGGTAGCCATTCTCTCTCAGAATATACTACGATCCTTTGTCTGTCACCTGATTCTCTTAATGTTGGGACATGTCCCACACACTTTTTTTTGACAAATTCAGATCATGGCTCATTCTCCTCACTCCTCTCGCTCGCCATCCACCACCTTCTGATCTAACTGATCACTTGCCATCAACCCTGACTCTCTGATCTCCACTAGAAACTGTACTGCCCTGCCTGTGCCTGTATCTGGATCTGTGCCTGATGATAGATCCTTGCCGTACCTTTTCATCAACCTGGATGCCTGCCAGAATTGACCTGACTCCCCCAAAAAATCTTGGCCAGAACTACTCCAAACCTCGTCCTTGTCCTCAACCCTGCCCTCACTGCTTCTGTCCCTTCCGTCCCTCACTCCCTCTCCTGAGAACCCCACATCATTTGTTTTCACCTTTGTTTTTGCTTCTACTTGACTCCCTGCCATTGTCACTTCAGTCTTTTCTGCTCTCACAACTGCTGATTCTGCTGAGAATCTCGACCCACTTCTTCCGCCCCCATCCCCAACAGATCACATCGTGCATATATCCACTGAAACAAGGCATATACCTGGTGGATTCAACTCTGACCCGGTTTCCTCTCTCTGCCCATGAATTTCTTGTCCTCCTGCATGGTCTCACGCCAACATTGATTCCAAACCATCTCCCATCGACCTTCCTGTCCCTACCCCTGCCCTAACATCCTTCACTCTCAACGACTCAGACTCTGATTCCGATTCCTCTCCACACCCTTCTTGCAACATGTCTGCTCTGCCGATTGACTCTTCTGTTGTCTATATCATCCAGAATTCCCTTCATGATGCTCCAATGCTTTCATCCAGCACACTCTCTTATGATGCCATACTGGAGTTCAAATGTGCCTCCAAATGCTTCTTCAATGCCAAGAACATTGCGCCTGCCTCCCAAGTCTCTCAAATTCTTTACAACTTCAACGACTCATGCATTTTAACTTGGATTGAAACCATGCCCGAACTCATCACTCTTGTCACCCTTTTCTTTTCAGATTTCATTACTCAACTGAAGAAGACTTGGCTCTCTCTCGACTGGGAAGATGACATCGTCTTCCGCATTATCAACTTCCAAGGTCCTCGCAAGTTCAATGCTTGGGTTGCTGACGTTCATTTAGCTAACTCTCTCTTACCAGACCATCCCCTTCAAGTCCTGGAGGCATCTTTTTGCACGCATATAATCGCTCGCATGTCTGCTGAGCTTTGCAGCGAATACCAACAGTCCAATCATGAACAATCAATCACATGTATTACAGACTTCAACACCTGGCTCTATCTGGTTCACTTCTTGGATGACCGTGTATGTTCCCAGAGCTGCGAATGGCTTGCGGCCATAACACAAGTCCATACTGCCTTGGCAAACATAACCCAACAGCTCAATGCTGTATCTGCATCTCTTGCAGCTCATATTGGTCCTGCACCTGGCAGTCTGAATCATCCCTTACCTCCTCCTGTCACTGCAAATTCCTTCTTCTCTGCATGTCTGCCACCTTCAGGTGCTGCTCGCCCTGATGAAGCTTCCCTCCCTTTTTCTGGCCTTACACTCAAACAGAAGAATCTTCTCTCTGCCCATCGTGGCTGCTTCAAGTGTTGTAAATTCTACGCTGATCACATCTTCTCCAGCTACCTGTGGTGGTGCACTACTGCATCCGCAGTCCTCAATTGCGCCACCTTGGGTGCAGCTCTTGCTCTAGCTGCCAGATCCTCAAAAACGGCCAGCCCTTCAAACAACACCATGAACATGCCTGCCTCTACTGCCACCTCTCCCATCATTATTGCTGCCTTCCTTAATGATGACTCTGACGATGACCTGCATACCGACATCGGTTTCCCTGCACTCAATATGTCTGATGGATTCGAACCTTATGAGTACGTCCCTCTGCCTGTCCTGCCTGTTCCTCTTCCCTCCATTCCTCCTTCCCCATCCCTTCCTTCCCACTTCTGGTGGAATTGTCACCTTGACGCCCCATTGACCTGTGCCCCTACCCCAGTTAAAGCCCTCATCGACTCAGGTTCTCCTCCAGTCCTGATTTCTGAGGAGTGTGTCGAGCTGTATGGGCTTGTACCCCGTCATCTCCACAAACCATTATCTGTGACGGGGGTCTATTCTGCTATTGGAAATATTGTTCTTGATGCCTACATTAAACTTCACTTATCCTCCATTGATTGCCTTTGGTCCTCTTATGTTGTACCTGCCATTATCATTCCCAGTCTCCACACTGATATTATTCTTGGTCTCGATTTTCTTGCCTGTAATTGTATTGTCATTGATCCTGAAGACTGCACGGCTGTTTGTAAGACTGACAGCTATGACCTCCTCAATCCTCTGAACCCTGCCAACTTCCATATAATTCCCAGCCTGTCTCTCCCACTCTGTCAGAAACTAGAACAATGAGTGATCTGCAAAGGCATTGCCACCAACCATGGATTCCATATTGCTGTGCACAAAGAGCTGGCCAACCTCTTCACATCAAAACCCGAGCGTTTCAACTTTGACACCTACACAATTGGCGACCATGACATTATCAGTATAATATGGACATGGATTGAACAGCTTGCTTTTCAGGCCCATCTTGATAGGCTGAGCACCAAGTTCAAGAAGGAATTTGTTGATTGTTTCCCTGCTGACATACCTCATGTTGACTCCCTGCCAACTAATGTTTATCACCACATCGAAGTTTTATCCGGCACTAGTTTTTCCACCACACGGCCTTATTCCTGCCCTCACAAGTATTATGATGCTTGAAAAATGCTTATCGAGCAACACATCACTGCTGGCCACATACACCCTTCTTCTTTCCCTTACGCTTTGCCATCCTTCATCATTCCTAAAGCTGATCTGTCTGTCCTTCCTCACTGGGTGGTTGACTACCGGTTACTCAACAAAGTGACAATTCCAGACGCTTTTCCCCTTTCTTGCATAGACAATATCCTCACCGACTATGCTAAAGGCAAGATTTGGGGAAAGATCAACATGACGAATTCATTTTTCCAGACACACATACTTCCTGAACATATCAAATTTACTGCAATCCTAACCCACTTTGGCCTTTGGGAATGGATCGTGATGCTGATGGATTGCCATAACGCCCCTGCTATACACCAACAATGCATCTCCCTGGCACTTAAAGATCACATTGAGAAGATATGCCATGTGTACCTCGATGATATCATAATCTGGTCTCAATCCCTTGAAGAGCACAAAGAGAATGTTGCCGCTATCCTTGCCACTCTCCGAAATGCCTGTCTTTACTGTTCTATGAAGAAATCTAACTTGTTTTGCTCCGAAATAGATTTCCTGGGTCACCATATCTCAGCTTGTGGCATCGAGGCTGATTCTTCCAAAGTCCAACAGATTATGAATTGGCCCCACCCATGCAACGCCAAGGAAGTCCGCCACTTTCTTGGGCTTGTGCGCTACATTTCAGTCTTCCTCCTCCAGCTGGCTGAACCCACTTCTGTACTCTCACCCCTGACTCATAAGGAATGCAACACTGATTTCCCCCTCTGGACTCCTGACCACCAAGTCACCTTTGAAGCCATCAAAGGCCTCGTCCTGTCGTGTGACTGCTTGACAACCATTGACCATGTCTCTCCTGGCAACAACAGGATCTTTGTCATCTGCGATGCCACCAAATGCTGAATGGGGGTGGTGCTGTCTTTTGGACCCTCTTGGAAGAGCGCCCAACCTGTGGCCTTTAAAAGCTGTTCGCTGAAAGGTGTGGAGCTTCACTACCCCATGCATAAACAGGAGCTGCTTTCGATAATCCATGCACTACAAAAATAGTGGCCCGACCTACTGGAGATGCATTTCACAGTTTATACAGACCACAAGACTCTTCAGAATTTTGATAGCCAGAAGAACCTTTTCATATGACAGATGTGATGGATGGAATATCTTTCGCAGTACGATTACACAATCCTATATATTAATGGTGAAGCAAACTGTGTTGCCGACATTCTCTCTTGGTACCCAGAATGCATCATCCTGAAAAACCCTCCACCTTCCCTCCCTATCATATCTATACTAGAAATCAACAGTAATGATTCATTCCTGGACGACATCTGAACTGGCTATACCCATGATGCTTGGTGTTCCTGTCTTATCGAGGAGGTCAATAGTGGTAGACTGGACCACAAACTTGACATCTCCCTGCTGTGTCTGTGGGAGTGTGGCTGTGCACTCTTGCAAGTGTTGAGGGTTCGATTCCTTCACATGCCAGTTACACATGAAACAAGACTGGTGCATGTGACTGTTCACTGCAAGGCCATGGCCCCTTAGTAAAGGGCTCTAGACTCGGGAATACCCGGGGTAAAATCGAGCAATGATCATAAAAGCAATGATCCCCCAGTCATCATGGTATGATGGGAAACTCAATGGGCATATGGTACTCTTTTGGTAAAGGAGATAAGCTGAGTTACTGGCACCAATCCCTGAGCCGGAGATCACCCACGATCATGAGATCAAAGGTAACCCTAAATCCTGCAAGGGTCTGATAAAGATAAGGGACGGTAAATCCAGGAATGGTGGTAATAACCATCCAACTGAGGGCCATCACAGCTCAGATCAGGACACCTGGTGCCTCTGAGGGATTTCCCTTAATAAATACATGCAGTGACATTCAGTCCGGTGTAATCCGGTGTGCTAGCGATGATCCGCGAAAGCAGTGAGCACAAGGTCCCAGCATCATCTGATACCTTGAGCAGATCAGTGTACATCAGCAGGTCATTAGTCAGCTGGCAGTTTGAAATACCCATACAGGGGGGGGGCCATATAAAATACCAAGGCACTGCCTCTAATAACTCCGGTGAGTGAATAAATAGACCCAAAATGTACCGGTAGGCTGGCAGCAAGGCAGAGACTTGGGACAGATTGGGGATCTGCTCCTTCAGGCATCAGCAAACCATCTGCCTGGGAATGGGAAAGGGGGTCACGTGGTGACGGATGCCTCTGGACTGTAGCAGAATGGGGCAGACCCCCTACTCCAGCTCGACAGGACTAAATCCCCTGCCAGTTCCCTGAATATAATAGATCTGGTTGGAGCTCAAGTTGATTCAGAGATGCTTGATGGCAGACACCATGGCTGAAGGCCATAGGATCAGTGACCCGCTCGAGTGGTAAACCTGGCAACAGGTGATGCCTAATAATAGCCTCAGCCTCTGGTATGCACATAAGAGTGTATGCTAAGCTGGGGCTAAATCTTGCTTAAGCAAAGTAATACTATCACTGTCTATGAAGTGCTAGTGGATACCCACTCACGTGATTGCCAACTTCAAATTGTGCTTATCCGCATTTTGATTTATATCATTAATAATGACTACTTCATTACTACTGGATTGAGCATGCTAGCGCTACAAGAGCTACAGGCTACTATCCTATCTAACCTGCATGTAAATCATGCTATGCACTATGTTGCCCAGGAGGGAGACCTTTGTTTCCCCCTTGAACCCCTTGACTCACTCTTGGCAGTAGTACCGAGATTGGATCCTCCCCCAGTTTTGTTCCATACACATCTGTCCTGGAAGCAGTCCCCCCATGTGAGTGGGACAGCATCCAATGATGTCATGAGTCTAGACTGGATGCAAACTCTAGGCACAGCACTGGATCAATCTGATGCTCCAAAATCTAAAACTAAGATGCAACTTCGGCATGATCATCGTCGGCATGCTCTTGATTCAAACTGCCCATGGAGTGGGCATAAGGAGAAACGCATCACCGGACCCTGGTAGTGCCCTGCATGGCTGCGTTGTTGAAGTTCTGGAGGGAGAACTGCACTCCTCCCTTGTCTAGTTACTCTCCAACTTCGCTGTGCAGGCCACTGTATGGGTGTGAGGCTGAAGGTTTGCTAATATGCCCATGCTGCTGGTAGCACAAGCAACCCAGCTATACCAATATGCACTTCTACATCCCAGTAGTCATGCTAATACCACACAACCAAGTCAATTGCAGCTTGTAATTGTGACTCTCTAGCCTCCCCTTCTCATTGAGTTGGGCGCAACATAGGTAAGCGAATACCCTACTTCCATTGCTGGGGTGACAATGTGTACCTTCACCCTCCGTTATTATGTAGGCATTGTAGTGTAAGTTAATAGGTCTGTATCTCACATGGCCTATGGACCGCCTCACGAGCACTGCGCTGTAAATTGTTGACTTTAAAAAAAAAAAAAAAAACTTAGACATCTCCTTCCAGAACGGTCTGCTTTTTACAAAGAATTGTCTTATTATTCCCCGCTTCAACAGTTTACGAGAGCAGATTTTCTGGCTGGCGCATAATAACCTTGGCCATTTTGGAGGCAACAAGACCTATGAACACCTCCACCATGAATTCTCCTGGCCACACATGTGGCACAATCTAATCCAGGGATACATTCCTTCTTGTGCTGAATGCCAGTGCAATAAATTGTGGACAACAAAACCTGCTGGTCCTTTGCATCCTCTCGCTATCCTGGACAGGTGTTTCAAATCTGTGGCTATGGACTTTATTGGTCCCCTACCTGTTGATGACGGGTTTGACTGCATCTTAACCTTGACAGATCGGCTTGGGGCCAACATTCAGATTATTCCTTGCCAGACAGATATGGGAGCTGAAGAAATAGCTGGTTTGTTTTTCGACCAATGGTACTGCAAAAATGGATGCCCTGACAAGATCTTCATGTCGAAATTCTGGTGGTCTGTCATGCGACTCTCAGGAATCAAGCACAAAATGTCCACGGCATACCATCCCCAGACAGATGGCTCTTCCGAGCAAACTAACAAGACTGTTATCCAGTGTATCCAATTCCATGTCAACTGACAACAGAAGGGCTGGTCCAAGGTACTGTGAAAAATCTGTTTCAACATCATGAACTCAGTGAATGCCTCGATGGGGTATGCTCTCTTCATGCTCAAATCCAGCCACCACCCACGCCTTATCCCATCTATTGTCCACCTTCCTGAACAGAATCCAGTTGCACATGACGAACCAATGGAAGATGCCAATGCCACCCCCCTGACCCTGCCCTCGTCGCTGCTTGACCTGATACCCTTGGCCTTTTCCTTCATGGAAGATCTTCATAACTGTCTAGCGGACACTTTGAACTCCCTGTTGGCCACAAAACTATCACAAACCTTACAAGTGAATGCCTCGCAAAATCCTGAGCCAAATTTCGAAGTGGGCAACAAAGTCCTTCTTTCAACAGAGAATCGCAGATATGAATACACACAAAAAAAAGAAGGACATGTTGCAAAGTTTATGCCTCACTTCAACGGGCCTTATACAATTACAAAGGCTTTTCCTCAATCATCTATATACACCCTCCATCTACCTGCCTTGTCTCATGCCTTCCCCTCATTCCATGCTTCCCTGTTGAAGAAATATAACAAGAATGACCTGGAGCTTTTCCTGAACCGCGAGCTGTCAAAACCTGGACCTATTGTAACTCCTGATGGTCAAGACAAATATTTTATTAAAAAGATATTGGATGAACGAAAATGTGGTCGTGGACATCAGTACCTGGTACACTGGCTCGATTATGGACCTGAATCTGACCTTTGGTTACCCTGTTTGGAGTTGCTCAAAACAGAGGCACTGGAGACTTGGGATGTCCACAAGAGGTGATGATTGAGTTTTTCGGAGGATGGGAGGGTGTAAGCTGTCACTTACATGACTGACATGATCACATGATCTTCAGATCCATATATATATACTGCACAAAACCATATTGGTAGCCATTCCCTCTCAGAATATACTATGATCCTTTTTCCATTGCCCGATTCTCTTAGTGTTGGGTCACGTCCCACACATGCTGTGGCTGAGAATATAACTTCTCAGTTATGTGACCTTTTGGTGTAACAGTTGTGAGCACAGCATGACCATCTTACACAATGCTTGATTCTCAGCATAGTCTTTGGATTATGCTTTGAGAAGATAGGTAAGTGGTTGCCCTAACACTCCACATGACCATGCAGTCATGTCTAATCAGCTCAACAACCTTGGACAATCATGGCACAAGTATTTTCTACAATCACAGAACCTTGAGCACCTTGACAAGGCAATTTCTGCTTATTGCTTATCTGCCACTCACAATACTGGCCCTCCATCTGTACACTTCCATGCTGCCCAAGCATGGGCTCATTTGGCCCAAACAGACACCCTGGAAGCATTCAAAAAAGCCATTGAGCTCCTTTCCCAAGTTGCCGGCCTGGAACAGACAGTATCTAAATGCTACACAAATCTCACAGATGTGTCACATCTTACCATGTCTGCATCAGCTGCTGCAATTGATGCTAGAGAAAATGAAACAGCACTAGAATGGCTAGAACAAGGCCGATGCCTTGTGTGGAACAAAATTCAACAGCTCCGCACACCAGTCAAGAATCTCCATGCCCATAATCCATCCCTCGCCAATCACTTCCGGGATGTTGCAACTGCATTAGAAGCATCAGGATCTCGTCAGACAAAACCTGTCTTGTTTTCCAAGGAAACCATGACACAGGTGATGATTGCACAAGATGAAAATAAAAGACATGCGGAACTCGCAAAAGAATGGAATCAACTCCTCGATGAAATTCGAGCATTACCCGATTTCTCTGACTTCCTTCGTCCACCTACTGCCTCGAGCCTTCTTGCGGGCTTACCCTGTGATGGTCATGTGGTCATCTTCAACATCCACGAGGCCCATTGCGACGCCCTCGCCCTCATCTCAGGTGCCGACAAACCACTTCATATTCCTCTTCCCACCTTCAGCCACAAACAAGCAGTCGAGCTCCGTGATAGGCTCCACGGATATCTGAAAAAGCAGGGTGTCCGAGTGCGGGAAGCTGAACGTGCTGGTCGTCCGTTTGAACAGCCAAAGAAAGGGACCCAGGGAAACACGATACACATGGTCCTTCGCGAGATTTGGGAGTGCGTTGTGAAACCGGTATTCGATGCTCTTGGCTACAATAATTCAGTAAGTTGTTCACTCACCAGGGATCGAGACACGGTTTACTGATGCGTTCCGTTGAAGTTTAAGGATTTGGACCGACCGCGTCTCTGGTGGTGTCCCACTGGGCCCCTTGCCCTCCTCCCTCTCCATGCTGCTGGCATCTATGCTGCAGAGGGGAGTTGCGCGGGGCCCTGTGCATCAGACTTTGTCATCTCCTCGTATACACCCACGATTAGCACCCTAAACCATAGAATCAAATCAATGGCGCTTACAACAGACGAAACACCCACTCGGTTGCTTTTGATTAGCCAACCATCTACCCCCGGTCTTACTTCCATCCCTGCTACGGAGGAGGAAACCCGTGAGTTAAATGAGATGATGGAAGCAGAACACCTCGAGTCTTTGTGGCTCAATCAGGACGTCGCCACGACTGCGCGAGTCACAGAGGAGATGAAGACTCACAGTTGGGTCCACTTCGCCTGCCACGCGATTCAGAATGAAGATCCACTCAAGAGTGGAATACACCTCTACGATCGCCGGCTGGAGTTGCTCGAGATGATGAAGCAACAAATCCCACATGCCGACCACGTCTTCCTATCAGCATGCCAAACCGGTACGGGAGACAAGAAACTTTTGGATGAAGTTGCGCATATCGCTGCGGGGATGTTGGCCGTTGGATATCGCGGTGTCGTTGGCACAATGTGGTCGATCAGTGACATGCATGGGCCCGAGATCGCACGAGGCTTCTACGAGCACATTGTGAATGCTTCAGGTGAAACGGTGGGGAAAAGACGACTGGATAGCTCTTCCGCGGCGCGTGAGCTCGATGGTAGTATTCAGAAAATCCGGAAGAAGCTTGGAGACACGGAGAATGCGTTGTTGACATGGGTACCGTATGTTCACTTTGGATATTGAAGGATTCTGTATTATAAGATATCGTCAACTCGATTAGGAACCATGTATGACTTACATAGCTAGCTTTTTGTTTTTCTGACAATCGCTAGTTGAACTTGACGTTGGTTACGAAGGAGATTTGTTTGTGTGCACTGTGTCGCACTATTTACCAGTCGCCGAAGTGGTTTGGTAAACTGCGGGAGGGCTTCAGAACCACTATTGTTACCATCCGCACAGAGGAACGACCCGCAACGTAGCCAGTGAGAGCTACGATCACCATAGATTCCCTAAGACGCACATCCAACGATCGCCTGGTAGATATGCGCATTCACCAGAAGGAGTTGGTTGGATCCAGCGATGGCAGCGACGAACCTGATGACTCGGCGGAGGAATCTGGGCAAGACGACGTCCTGCCCTCATCACCAAGAAAGCGAAAGTACGACCTCGAAGACAACAAGGACACTGGACGGATCATCGTCGAGACCGCGTTCGATGCCTACTTTACGCGGACATCGTCGCGTTCCCAGACGTCCACCAACGTCTTCTCGTCACTCGTTCCCCCTCTCACCGCCGAAGAGTATGCTGCAGGCATCGAGGCCGGTTCAAAGGGGCTCAGTCTGAAGCCCCTCCAGTCGCGTATTCTTTCCCAACCCACGCGCGACATGCTCTTCTCTCGATTCCTGCGCGAGCTCGTCGAAGGCTCCAACTTGCTAATGTACGGGTACGGTTCCAAACGACGCGTCCTGAACCAGTTTGCCACCGACTGCTGCGCCAAGGCGGGTCACGTCGTCGTAGCCAACGCCTTCCGCCCCGACTTTTCCCTGAAAGACCTCCTCACCACCATCGACCTGAACGTCCCCGGCCTTGCCTCTCTCACCCTCCCCTCCACCACCCTCGAAGCCCACTCAAAACGCATCTACGACTTTTTCGCATCCAAACCGCGTCGACGTCTCTTCCTCATCATCCACAACATCGACGCCGCCTCCCTCCGCAGCTCACGCGCGAAATCGTGCCTTTCCCTCCTCGCTCTCAACCCCTCGATCCACATCGTCGCCTCGGTCGACCACATCCACGCCCCCCTCCTCTTTTCCTCTTCAGAATCAACCACACGCAAGCCCGATCTGGACCCATCTAACACGCACACCACCACTCCACCCCGTGGCTTCTCTTTCCTTTGGCACGACCTCACGACCCTCGAACCTTACGACACCGAACTCGCACACGTCGACCGCTCCTCCCTTTCAGGTGCCCATGGCGGCGGTGTCCCGCCCAAGAAGGGCGACCTAGCATCTCAAGGCGCTTCAACCATGACCGAAACCGCTGCTCTCCACATCCTTGCGTCCGTCACACAGAAAGCGCAGAAGCTATTTATACTAATGGCTACACACCAACTCGAAGCTTTCGAGGACTCCGCAGCAGACGGGGGTGCGGGTCTCAACGAACGGGATTTACAACAGTTTGCGATGGGATACGATTTGCTGTTCACAATGGCGCGAGACAATTTCATCGCCACGAACGATACAGCCCTGCGGTCCCTCCTTGGGGAGTTCCGGGACCATAATCTCGTAGTCTCTGCTCAAGGCGTGGGTGGTGCAGGCGAGGTATTGTGGATACCACTGCGGAAGGAGAGGCTTTCCAGCACATTAAAAACTTTACAAACCTCGTCATGACAAGATCTATTACAATGCTTCCTATCCTACGTATACATACACTATGACACACTCGCATCTGTAACTCTGCACTAATAAAAGCAATCAGCCTAGATGTGGTTACTACAAACTGGTAGTGTAAACTTTAGCGTTACAATAAGACGACATGACGAGTGACAGTGAGGACAACGACGAGGTAGATGAGACGTGATAAATAAGTACAGTTATAGTGATCGAAGAATGAGAGGAGCTTGATCGTGGTGTTGAACTGAGAAGAGGTAATGAAACAACATGAGATGCGAGAATCCAGGTTTGGTAAGGAAGAAGAGAGGTAAAATCGCAGATATCATTCGCATTTTGACATCTTGAAGAACGGATTCGGTTATGGTGAAGATGTTATGCGACGCGAGCTGTATATTCTTTCCAGAGAGAATCCACAAAGGCCTTGTCCGTCTGAAAGATCATCCAAATTCCTCAGCGTTCGGAAGCAACAAGGAAGAAGATAAAACTTACATGGAACAGTGTCAAAACTTCCCGCACAAAATCATTTCTCTCCAAGCCAGTCTTTACACCGCCGTGCCCTGCTACAGCAAACACCAGACTGTCTCTAGCATTGGCGTCAACAACCGCATCCAACCGTTTGGCATGGCCAAAACCATTTATATTGCCATTCACAGCAACGACTGGTTTCGCCGCTGTTCGTTGCTCCACGATCTTCGCTTGTCGGGGCAGATGTGCTACCAAAGCAGGGCGAGTTGTGTATTCCTCTTCTTCTGTTGTCTCCCCTCCGACACTCGTGACCCCATTTCGAGCAGGGCGACCATTCATCCGGTACAAATTGGCAACGGCAGCCGGGACACCGGAAGACCCTGGTTCAACGCGTGGCATATGTTCCGGGACATCCCAGCTGTTCTCGATTTCCTGTCGTGTCCTCAAAGCTCTTTCCTTTCGTCCCTCCTTCCCCTTCCCCTTCTCTTTACCCTCAACAATCCCATTGCCGTCATTATGAGATTGACGTGCAGCTCTCCCCTTTAGCGTCTTGATCCCCTTCTTGAATACGTCGGGATCGCTCAGCACACTCATATCTTCAAAGTCTAGCTCGAGAACCTCATCGCTGTCGCCGCTCCCTGGGTCGGGTTTTGCTTTGCTTGCATGATTGTTTCCTGGATAGGGCCAGAGCTCAGAGTCAGATTCGAAAGGTACAAGAGGACGGCCTGTGAGTTTCGACAGTGGCTCCGACTTGGATCTGATCGGACCAGCAGTGACCGTCGATGTGGAGTTTTCGGACATCAAGGCGGGGGGAAGCGACATGACACTAGAATGCCTCGTGAAATGATCTGGCCTGGCACTAGATGCCGCGGAGGAAGGGAACCCAGGGAACTGCGGTGGCCGAGGTGTCACGTCCCCTTGAACCCTACCAGATTTGCCAGTGGAGGAGAGATAAAAGTTCGAAGATGTATGCCTCAACCCGGCCTCAGCAAAGAGTCGTCTGCCCGCACTCGCACCGGCAGCCTGCAGCTCCTCGTCAAACTCCGTTTCGGGATCGAGAACAGTACTTGATTCGGAATAACCACCATCCGAAATGCGACTGTCCGACGTGTGATCGCTTTCGTCCTCATTATCGCCTTCTCTGGAGCTAGGATGGGATTGAGCACTGGAACTGTTTGCAGATGCCGAGGAGGCCGTGCGGGACGGGGGAAGTCACATATTACGTCTTGAGAGAGGATTTGAGGGAAATCATTGCTCGTTGGAACAGGAGAGTAGATGGTGATGGATTCAGGGCCTATCCTGCTTGGTGGTCGTAGCTGGCTTCGGGACTTGGATGGGGTAGCAGAGGCGAATATGTCATCGAGGAGACTGATTCCGGTCGAAGATGTCGAAGAACGGGACGGGGTGGGGGAAGTGTCAGCCGGTTGCGAAAGGTCCTGGCTACCCAACGCAGCAAAAAGGGTTTCTACGGTCATTTTAGATGTCGAGGTTGATGCTTCTGGCGATATCGAGGTAACAGGAGCGGAAGTAGGTTCAATTCTAGCAAAGAGTTTGTCAAGTTCGGATGTACTTTCGGTCTTGCCATTAGACCGTGGCGAGTGGTAGGATTTTTCTTGCGAAACAAATGACTGGTTGGTGGATGTCGGAGAATTGTCACCGGCTGCCATAAAAGAGCGTCAGGGTAAATCCGGATTCTACGGGAAGGATGAAGAAGTTACAATGTTGTGGAGAAGCTATTGTATTTCGAGAAGGGAGGTTCGAGGGCCGCGGTCTATCGGGACCAAATCGGAATTCTTGGGAATAAGGGGCGTTCTTTTTGATGTAGGAATGTAGGCTGACGAAGGATGAGCAAGAGGGTGTAGGCAAAACGCAGTGCCACCGACCGACTGAAAACGTCTTAAAGTGGTTCCCTCGAATCAGTTGTGAACATCCAGAGACCGATGGTTTCTGAATCGCCCTTCTCTGCTCCAATCAACCTGTCGACGTCGGGAACGGTATAAATAGCGGGAAACTTGTGTTTCACCACGTCCAGAGTTGCAGACGCGCGAGCGGCAGCAAGCCTGCGGGCAGTGAATTCTGGGTATGACCGGATGATGAGATAGCTGCTGTGAGCGCCTATGTTGTCTTCGGGATAGAGACGCTGAATGTGGTCATCCATCCCCATGCGATTGAGAATGTAAAATCCATATGGTGGGTACGAGTCCCTGGTAGAGCATCGGTTGGAACGATCCCGGGGCAGATGCAAGTGGAGTCAGTAATAAGCATGTGTATATGGTGGGAAGCGTCGTGTTCACGAGCTCGCCAAGTGGTGGCAACATCTCGGCACTGTTCACGTCGTTTCCCCCATCCACCACACCCGTTTCCAATAGCCGAGATGCCAAGCAAACGAAAACTCGATCCAAACACTCAGCTATTGCCGCGCCTTGCCTCTGCAGCCAAGATCGCCTCTGTCAGGACTCAGAAACTTCATCTCGGCGATGCGCAGTTTACCATCCGCCCATCGCAGCTCATCTCGTTTCCTCCTCAGAGGATTCCGCCACGCCGGAGAGCCCTGAACCGGGACCACCCTAATCGACAACTCATACTCGACTGGAGAAAGATTGATCTCAACCGATCACAGCAGATTTGTTCTGATCAATCCAACCAGAGCCCAGCATAGCCGCTCTCCGCAGGTTATGTTTTGACTGGAAGCTAATACATTAACACTGCACTCGTCACTCTTTCAGCACAGCCCGGTGTCACCTGTGCCGCATGCGTTCCCGTGATGAACCCCGTGGAATACAGCCGCCTTGTTAAGCGCTCGCTGACAGTCGCATAAATATCAAATCAACTGACAGGTGTCTTCTTCTTGTGATGTCTATCCCCTCGACGCCCGTTCTAGGTTGAATTCCGATTGCTTTCGAAAATTTCAGAACTATCACGACGTTTGATATGGTCGATTCCGCGCACGACAAGGCAAATTCATCCTCACCCACCCTGTCCACTCCCGCGGAATCCTCCAAACAGGTCGTTTTGAAGGGTACGCTCGCCGATTCAAAGTGTCAATGTCTTCTGACTCACTTCTGACACAGACTTCGTTATCTGGTGCCCACCGGAGCACTCCACCCATCCAGCCCTTGATAAGTTGGCACTTGTCATTACCGGAAGAGTAGACGAAGATGGGACGGCCATGGAGAGGATTTCTCAGACAGAATGGAGGTATCGCGGTAGTATCGAACTGTGAGTATGCCGTTTTGCACAGTAGGACTTGGCTAATTCCAAGATCAAAGATCATGGGAAATGGATGAGCTTATATTCGTTGTACAAACAAAAAATTCCAAAGACTTGGGGCATGTATCCTTAAGCAGAGACGGATTAGCGCAATGTCTTGCGGTTCGAGATAGTACGCGCATCTCCATACGACGATGATAGTCCTTGATATGTGAATGTGCTGCAGATATCACGATAGAGCGCAAGCTTGAGCCTTTGAAACTGCAAGATCCATGGCTGTGGATAACCCTCACTGTCGGTAAGTTTTCCGCCTGAGAGAAGGATATCACTCGCTAATTACTTCCAGGGGTGGGAGCGTCGAATGAGATGCTGACGAATAGGGAATTGGTGTTAACTGACATCGATGATACTGTGTTAGAACAACTCGGCATCATGGAACTCCTGGGGATGTTCTCGGCCTTCCTTTCGCACCTCGGGTCCACAGGTCCTGGGCACCTAATCCTTCTCGGCGACTTGCTCCTGGAGCGATTTGAAAAGACCGGGAGGGAGGGGGATATTGAGAGGGCAATCTTGGCGTACAAGCGAGCTGTTCAGGTCACACCTGCCGAGCACCCGATGCATGCGACATACATTACAGATTGTGGGCAGGCACTTTTGCGACGGTTTGAGTTGTCGGGGAACCTGGATGATGTACATGATGCAATATCTATTTTAGGACAGGGCCTCTGCCCTGCGGCTGAGGATGACGATGACTTCCCTCAACGCCTGGCGACAGTGATAAATCTTGGCGGTGCATTCCAATCTCGCTTTGGCCGCACTGGCGATCTCGCCGACCTTGAAATTGCAATATCCAATTTCCAGCGTGCCGTCGAGCTCACTCCACACGGCGATCCAGACATGCCGAAATGGCTCAGCAATCTCGGCAATGCCTTCCAATCTCGTTTTGGCCGCACTGGCGATCCTACCGACCTTGAAAATGCGATATCCAATTGTCGGCGTGCCATTGAGCTCACTCCACATGTCCATGCAGATATGCCGAAATGGCTCAACCACCTCAGCAACGCATTCCAATCTCGCTTTGGCCGCACTGGTGATCTCGCGGACCTCGAAAATGCGTGCCGTCGAGCTCACTCCACACGGCCATCCAGACATGCCGAAATGGCTCGGCAACCTCGGTCATGCATTCAAATCTCGCTGTGGTAGCACTGGCAATCTTGTCGATCTTGAGAATGCGATATCCAATCTCCAGCGTGCCGTCGAGCTCACTCCACACGGCCATCCAGGCATGCCTTCATTGCTCAACAACCTTGGCAATGCATTCGAATCTCGCTTTGGCCGCACTGGCGACCTCACCGACCTTGAAAATGCAATATCCAAGAACCAGTGTGCCGTTGAGCTCACTCCACACGACCATCCAGGCATGCCTTTAGGGCTCAACGACCTCGGCTGTGCATTCCACGCTCGCTTTAACCGCACTGGCGATCTCGCCGACCTTGAAAATGCAATATCCAGTCTCCAACATGCCATCGAGCTCACTCCATACGGCCATGTAGACATGCCTTCATGGTTCAACAACCTTGGCAATGCATTCGAATCTCGCTTTGGCCGCACTGGTGATCTTGCCGACCTTGAAAATGCAATATCCAATCTCCAGCATGCCATCGAGCTCACTCCACACGGCCATCCAAGCATGCCAGTACAGCTCAACAACCTTGGCAATGCATTCAATTCTCGCTTTAGTAGCACTGGCGATCTTGTCGACCTTGAAAATGCGATATCCAATCTCCAGCGTGCCGTTGAGCTCACTCCACACGGCCATCCAGGCATGCCTGGAGGGCTTAACGACCTCGGCTTTGCATTCCACGCTCGCTTTGACCGCACTGGCGATCTCGCCGACCTTGAAAATGCAATATCCAATCTCCAGCGTGCCGTCGAGCTCACTCCACACGGCCATCCAGAGATGCATATCTGGCTCAACAACCTCGGACTCTCATTGAAATGTCGCTTTGGCCGCACTGCCAATCTCGCCGACCTTGAAAATGCGATATCCAATCTCCAGCGTGCTGTCGAGCTCACTCCACATGGCCATCCATTTGTACTAGGACAGTACAACAACCTTGGCTACGCATTCCAATCTCGCTTTACCCGCACTGGTGATCTCGCTGACCTTGAAAATGCAATATCTAATCTCCAGCATGCCGTTGAGCTCACTCCGCACGGCCATCCAATCATACCAGCCCATCTCAACAATCTCGGCAGTGCGTTCGAATCTCGTTTTGGTCATACTGGCGATCTCGCCGACCTTGAAAATGCGATATCCAATCTCCAGCGTGCCATCGAGCTCACTCCACACGGCCATGCAGACATGCCACAACGGCTCACCTATCTCGGACATTCATGGCACCAGTACTTTCAGCACACACAGAACCTTGAACACCGTGACAAGGCAATTTCTGCTTATCGCCTATCTGCCACTCACATTTAGGGCTGTACGCCGTACCGTATAGGTACGGGTGGGGTACGGTTACGGAACAGCCGGACCCGTAACCGTACCGTCAGATTCTTGAGGACAAACGGGTACGGGACGGCCGTGTTGACGGCATACGACCGTAAAAACGGTATACGGAATGTCAATTTCGAGTTAAATAGACATAGTAGTTAGTCAATAGTGATAGTATTTGAGTTTCTCTTCAACCGAAGGCGGTGCTTGACAAGCATATCCGCTGGCTCTTGTCACAGCGAGAACGGCGGAGAGAATGGGTCGCTAAATTATAAGAGAGGTTGGTCGGCGACTCGGTATATTTCCGTGGGACCAAAGAGAACACGCACCTCCTCCTTTGGATGGCTGAATCGGGGTCTCATCA
>Ga0307516_10002186_pt1 | contig 26489 bp, 32 predicted proteins | sample 19_EM_MG_FD_203310 | JGI IMG/M metagenome (GOLD analysis project Ga0307516, IMG submission 203310) | Populus trichocarpa ectomycorrhiza microbial communities from riparian zone in the Pacific Northwest, United States - 19_EM | ecosystem: Host-associated > Plants > Roots > Unclassified | place...
ACGGATATCTGTGTACGTAACAGAAGGTGGGGAATCAAAAATTTGTGTTGCACTCTATCTTACTAAACGGGCTGAAAGCTAAACCACAAGGGTTGGGGTAAGTTCCACCATCGAGTCATTTAACCAGCAACTCCCTCACTCAGTCGTCAATGCTTATTTCGAAGGCTGAAAACTTACGAGGCACTGACTGCAGCCGGTATACCGTGCACGGTTGTCCTTGATTCAGCAGTCGCATACGTCATGGACAAAGTCGATTTCGTCCTTGTCGGTTCAGAAGCTGTCGTCGAATCCGGGGGTCTCATCAATGCGACCGGCAGCAACCAGATCGCCATCATTGCAAAGCATGCGAACAAACCATTTTATGCCCTAGCAGAAAGGTTCGCGATCCCATTGGATCCACTTGGCGATTTTCCGTGTTTACAGCGCCAGTTTCAAATTCCGCCGTCTCTTCCCACTCTCACAGTACGACCTACCAACCCACGGGCCAAGGGTATTGCCTTTCCCGCGTCACGTCCCTGAAGCACCCCCGGCGCCAATGGTCAACGAACAGCCGTCGGGCAGCGAACTCAAAGACGCCGCTTCGCCTGCACGCACCAACCCCGGATCATGGACGCGAAAAAGCATGTCGATGGAACAGGTGGCGCTAAACCCGGAAGTGGATTATACCAAGTGAGCGTATCTCGCTGTTTTGGACAAGCGACGTCAGATGATAATACCAGCAGGCCGGATTTGATTTCCTTAGTGATATCAGATGTGGGGATATTAACGCCGGAAGGCGTGAGCCACTACCTGGTTGGCATGTTTGCAGGGTAAACGGAAAACATGCGCACAAGGTGCGCGTCTATGATGGTGATCATTCCGGTTTTGCCTCACGATCTCTTGCTAGCGATAGAGTTACGATAACCTTTCATGTGTATGAAGGACGTTAATGCGAACAAGTTAGCTGTACCTCGTGAGCGTGGGGTACCCCGAACGGACGACGATCGATTGGGCAACGTTCCCCCTGGCCTAGGCAGACGCAAACGACCGCAGCGCCTCCCCCCGCCGATTCGGGTGTTCGAGGTAATGATGGAAAACGCATGGCTTCGTGGCGTAACAGTGCTGTAATAAGAGCCGGATCTCCTACGATAACGGTCTGGTCGGTCGCACGACGTTGGTCGTGGTTTCTAGAAGTTTTGGCGATCGACCGGAAGAACCCCTGTTGAGGGTGCGGCCGTTAACCTTTCAGAGTTATTGCATTGCCACAATTGGCGAAGATGGGTCGCATCGATTACCTATCGACACCTTGGCTCTTTCTCCCGAGGCGCCTTCCGTTGGTGAAATTCCATAGATGCATTTTTCCTGCCCTTGCTACGCGGTCCGCACTTGATTATCTGCTCATTTTGCCACCAGCTCTGCTCATGGGCTTGATGTGGCAGGGTGATCCGGGCGCACCTGGCGGTCCTGGAGCTGGATATAAAGCCGCGATGGTTACAATGGACAGACAAGCATTCCACACCTTCTTCCCATTTACCCTCGTTCGTGATTACCGCTCGTTCCACTCCAATGTGTCGCAGACGCTAGTACGTCCTTCCAAAGACCGTACACCCTTACGGTAGATGTGGATTGAGCCGTTCGGTCGCACAGCGTCACAAGGTCCTACACGGTTTGCGGACACCAAGTAACGACGGTACGTCCTTTCATCTAGGCAGACATCAAAGAGCGACGCTTCATGTGCGCTTTCTCTGTACAGGAAGAATCGGTGCGTGGCCTGGGTGCCTCATGGCCAAGGCTGACCCCGCGTGGGATCTCGGTTGCAGGCACCGTGCGAGAACAGGTTCTGCAAATTTAGCGTTGCACACCCCGACAACTGTGGACCTCCGGAATGCACCCGAACGTGTTGGCAATAGTAAGTGCCGAGGGAATACGGAATATTCGAAAGCTAATCGGGGGTTGGATCTACAGCCGTCAGTATCCGGAGAAGTATCGTGAGTGACAGTGACCCTATTTTCTCGTCCCATGACGCTCATGAGGCATCGGGCGTTTTACTATTCAGTTTTGACAAAGAACGAATCGTGCCCCGAGTGTGTATAGGGGAATTGATCTTCATTCTTTCCCGCCCCCGCCAGAGCAGTTTCTAGTAGATCGCGCGCACACCCCTCTTTCTCTCTTCTGTTATTCAACCACATATATATATTTCCATATCTCTTCACACGCTGTACACCCACCTATGTACTATTTAAATCTGCCACGTGGATATATATGCTGTACTTACCTTCTCCGCCCGAAGGGCTCGGGGTCTTTTGTCGGGCGAATTTAGGAGCAACAATGAGGCAGGGAAGATGGCACGTTGCCGGCCTGGCGGATGGTGCATTGATGAGTTGTGGAAACCCCTGTCTCCTTGGCCGGGGTGAAATAGTGGGGCTAAACAGATGCGGCGGGCGATTGGAATCCGTGAGATGGGCGTTCGGGCATGCGGATGTGGGCGGATTGAACGATTTTCACTTCTTGACATCTTGGGTAAAGTTCGGCGGTGGTTTTCGCCACCTTGGAGTTTTTTTTTTCTTTTTTCTTTTCGCGTCAACTTGGCGGATTGGATACGAGGGGGAGCTGTTTTCCCTTTCGCCTGTGAGTAGATGTCATGTAATACTTAGAAGGGACCGGCCGGGTGCAGTGCCCTTTGATAACGAGCAATCAGCCTCGCCAGACCGCAGGTTCTGTGGTAGCGACGTCGGCTCCCATCGGTCAAACCGGGGCTTGCCGACGGGATCGATTCATGCCAGTGACCATCGGGATCTATGACGCTGAGGTGAGGCCGTTTGATTATTCCCTTGCGACGTAGTCAACCCTTCTTCAGGTTCGGCGGCCCACCACGGTTGTGGTGACCGGGAAGGCGCCGTTCGTCCCACGTTTTCTAGAACAGGTTGGGGACGCGTCGACGCAGAAGGAGGTCGTTTCCCGTGTCCAGGGGCGGCATCTTTCCCTCCAAAACCAATCGAGGGCCCGGGCGCGTGCGGAGAAGAACGGACGGAAGCGAGGGACAAAGGTTCCCAGGCTGCGACCAAAATCGTGGAAATTGCCTGACGATGAAACAAAGTAAGGGACACGCTGGGCTAGTTGTTTGTCGAGTGAGTCTGGAATGAATGGCAGGTTTGAAGCATACGTTCCGCTTCACCGTCTATGGCTCGGATACATCTCCGAGCTGCTCGGCTTGGGCCCGCAGCCGGTGGGGACGGTGACGGAGCAAAACGCGGCGATGCCGAACGTCGCGACAATGCATGCCAAACTCATCAAGGCTGACTTTCACGGAAGCATCATGACAGGTGGCCGTTGCTCAGTGGGTTTAGATCTCGTGGCTAACCAGTATTGGACAGTACGGCAAAGCAAGAATCCGTGCCTCGTCGGATTGTCGGGCATCGTCATCTACGAGTCCGAGAACGGGTTTAGGGTGATAACGAGGGGAAATAAATTGAAAAGTGGGTCTGTCTCCTCCTCTATGTCCATCGGGGAAGGACCGACGTTGGGCCGACAGTGCTACCGAAGCAGAACACCGTCTTCGCGTTTGGTGTTCCACTCTTTTCGACGACGGTGACGACGGACAGTGTTTCGGATGTGGCGCACGTCGAGCTCGAGTTGTATGGAAACCAGTTCCGGTTCCGTTCTTCAGACCGCGCTTCACGAAAGTTTAAGCACAAAGAGAGTATTGTTTTGTAGCCAGCCGTGGGATATTTGTCCGCCTTCTTCCTGGTAACCACGATGTTTCCGAGTTACCCTCTTTTAGAAACCGAGCCGGGCGATGGGAAACGTGTTACGACGATGGCGCTTCCCTCTCGTCCTCAAGTACCTTCCTTTTACCCGGACCCCTTCCCTCTCGTCTCCTTGCCCTCTCCCCCATCCTCCGCCCCCAATGTCCGACTCCTCCCTCCCAATCATCTGTTTCTCGAGCAACGTAAAGGGAATGGACGACTGGGCGTCCAGGACCGGCATCCCCCTCACTAGCGCGGACGCTCTCGGCACCACCTACGCCCGTGCCCACCGGTGGCTCCTCAGGCTCAAGTCCGACCTCGTCAACCAACACGGTTGGCGCGATGTCTCCCCACCAGACCCTCGCATGCTCTTTACCATCGAATGTCCCAGTCCGTTCAAGTCCCCCAACGGTCTCCCTCGGACCCCCGCCCTGCGCATCGAAATCCCCGTCCACGCGACCTCCTTTTTTTCTCCCGAGCGTCGAGTCCAGTGGGAAATGGTCTTTCATGGCTCGGCATTCCCCGCCCTCCGTCACAACACACCAGTTGGCGATGTTCTCAACATTCTCCAGTGTTTGCTCACCGGAATGATTGTCATCGTCCGAGAGGAAAACGTCCCAGGCGAAGGCCAGTACAAAACCTCGAGAGCCTTGCCCCCTGCGGATTGGGTCTCACAAAATCAGACTGGTCTGACCGAGGTCTTTGGGCCCTCTCATTTTAAATCCCTCTTCAAAGCCGCGAGCGACACCACCAAGGCCTTCCGCCTCGAAAAGCACCCCAACAAGCGTTGAAGCGTAGAGTACCCTCTCGAACGCGTTGCTGGCCAAATCCTACTCTACAACCTTGGTCTCCTTCCACCCCTGACTGCATCAGTTACTTGCCATCCAACGGCTGGCACGTTTCCCTCTCAAGCCGATCACTTGTTTTTGTTCCTCAACGTTTCAGTTTTGACCCTGTTAGTCTCAGCATCATTGTCGTTTTTGTTGTTCCATAATGCTTTCCATCTCGCACCTTTCATTCGACGACTATACAACCCTTTATCCTATGCGCCGTTAATGACCATTCCTTCCTTCCGTCTAACCGACCCGCGTTCCTTATAATCACTCAACTTTGCTGTCCCCCAATTAATGCCTAATGCCCGTTGAACGTTCATTCTTAGCATGTATGTATTTTTGTCCATCCACTTTGCCACAGCGTGCCCAAGATCGTCGGCCAAATATACGCTTGTTGCCTCGTAGGTCAATCGCCGCCCCACGTGACGCGTGACGTCCCGCTCCTTTGCTTTTTTGCTTTCATCCGCTTTGAACTCTCCCGCTACGCATCCACTAACATGGTTGAGACCGCAGTCAAATGCCAGAGCTCGAATTGTATCAACGGAAACCCTCTGTCTAGATTAGAGTGTCCGACTTGCGCAAAGTCAGTCCTCTTCTCGTCTCATCCGCTTCTTGTCTCATCACATGCAGGCTTGGGATCGCAGGTTCGTTCTTTTGTGGACAGGAATGTTTTAAGGCTGGTTGTATGTTGTTTGTCTCCCCTAGGTTTGTTGGGCTGCCGTAATGAACTTTCGTAGGGGTCCGTCCTGTCTTCTCCGTTTTTTGCAGAGGATGCTGAACTCTGCTTTCAGAAAACCCACAAACTTATCCACAACCTCGCCAGCGGTGTCGCTGCACTTTCTGTGGAATCCGACGGTCGGTCTATTCTATGTTTTCCGAGAGACAGGGCTGGTGTTTAGACGTCTGTCGGTTTCTAGGCGGATCTTACAACCCCTTCCCAAATTTCACCTTTTCCGGTCCTTTGAGACCTGCTTACCCACTGTCAGCCAAACGCCAGGTCCCGGGTCATATCGCCCGTCCAGATTACGCAGAGGATGGTTAGAGTCTAACCACACTCTCAACCCTCGCAAGCGTGAGCCTAATAATGTGTCAGGTGTCCCCCGAGGGGAAATCAAAGCCTCCGGTCAACCACCTAGGATCCTCAGTGCAGAGGAACAGACTCAAATGAGGGAGGTCTGCAAGGTGTCGTCATTTCGGGGACCCCCGCTCCCGCCCCCATCGCTAATCTTATACTATCTCGCCAGGCCGCTCGTGAAATCTTGGACCTCGCTGCCTCTCACGTAAAACCTGGGGTATCCACCGATGAGATCGATGAGATCGTTCACAACGCAACCATAGAGCGCGGCGGCTATCCGTCACCCCTCAACTATCGCAATTACCCGAAATCAGTTTGCACGTGGGTGCCCCTCGTGCCCGGCGGGTCAATCGTTGCCTCACGTTCAACCTAGGTCTATCAATGAAGTTATCTGTCACGGAATCCCGGACAGGCGAAAGTTGTGTGAGGGAGATATCATCAATATCGGTACGTCCCAAAGCCATCTGAGCTGGGGTCATATATTTTGTCGAAACATGCGAAACTGAACCAGAAGGGGTCCCTACTGTGAAAACTCGTGCACGACAGACGTATCTTTCTATAGAGATGGTGAGACCATTCTGAGTCTTCCGTCCTATCACCTGCGTTTAACATTCTCCCCAAGGTCTGCATGCGGACTTGAACGAAACCTACCCCGTAGGTGAGGTCGACGAGGACTCGAAGAAGTTGATGCGTGTCACCAGACAAGCCTTGGACGCTGCCATACGCATATGCAAGCCCGGAGCACTGATCCGAGATATCGGGAAAACGATGTGAGCGCCCTGTCTCGTCGATAGGTGTTTTCCTGACCGTAACTCCGAAGTGAGCCGATCGCCCGAGCCAGTGGGTGTGCCGTTGTGAAGACGTTCACTGGTCACGGTGTGAACGATCTCTTTCACTGTCCCCCAAATGTCCCGCACTATGCGAAGAATAAGGCTGTCGGGACTATGAAAACTGGAATGGTCAAGCAACGCCGCTGAAATCTTTCGTTATTCTAATCGTTAACACTTTTCCTCCTACCACAGGTTTTCACTATAGAACCTGTGCGTTTCAGTCCAGATGCGATCCCACCGGACTGATGGTGGACTTTGCGATAACTTGGCAGATGCTCAACTTGGGAACGAGCTGGGAAGAGATCCATTGGCCCGACAACTGGACCGCAACCACAACCGACGGTAGACGCAGTGCTCAATTCGAAGAGACTTTACTGTCTGTGGTCCCCGCTTCATAGTCTTCCCGCACCCCGTTCTAACCGTCATTGCAGGATCACCGAAACCGGTGTCGAGGTTCTCACTGCCGGGAAACCCCGAGAGGACTTGGAATGATGACCGTTTGCTTCATGGTGATTCGTGATTCGTGAGGATATACATGTACTATGCTCGGGTTACAAAAACATTGGGGCGTGTGTTGTATGTATACATCCACAGAACATGACGAAAGGAACGTTGAAAAGGCAAGGGCGGAAGAAAAACAATTGATCACGAATTAGCCTCGTGCCTGTGTTCCTGGATTTCCCTATTGAGTTCTTCCGTCACCTCCTTGAACTCCTCTTCTCGGTCAACCGCTGCGATGCGGTCAACTGCGACGCCATCGGAGAGAGAGGCTTTCCGCTCGCGGTGTCCTTGACGGAAGTGGATGCCCTCGCCCGACGGACTTGGGTGAGTCTCGATATTCCCGTGTGTATCGCCTGCATTTACGGTAAGCCCGTCAGAAGCTCAAAGGGAAAATCGAACCGCGTGCCTTTTCCAACCGCTGACATACGCAGCTTCTGCAAATCAGCGTAAGAACTTTGCTTACTTCGGCTACGATGATGACCATGCGGTGTTCCCTCATAGGCCGGCAAGTATCCAAGAACGTTATCGTAATCAGCGACCTCTTCGTCCTCCGATGAATCTGGAGTGGCTGCCCGACTGATTTCTTGGCTGCGAGTGGCGCCTGCCCACGCACTCGTGCCCCGGTTGGCGGATTTGGACCATCCGAAGAGACGCTCGTCAAGCCACGTCTGATGGAACAGCACATCAGTACGGCCTGTGAATAAACCTTACGACACGGATTACCATCGGGTGAACAAGTAGGTTTCCTTGGGCGTCTACAGCTCCAACACCGCTCTTCCTCCTCCACAGGCCCGGTTTACCGGTCGACGGTGGTACGCTGGCGGACGGCACGAGGATCCTCCACTAAAACACAGCCATTGAACCCTAGACCGCGAGGAGTACCTCTGAGACACTCACCTGGTCAAAGTCGTCGTACATCTTTGGTCCAAATTCATTGATCGATGCAGCAACTTCGTTGGACAACTCCTCCCTCATAACCTTCAATCGTCTCAGTGTGTGTGCCTGCCCTGGCGCCAAAGAAACTATCAGTGGCCGCAGAGACCTGGAAAAGGTAGATCAGCCCTGCCCAATCCTTTGCCCAGGTTGACGAACGTACTTGAGGACATCCATTCCGGCTTCCCCGAATTTCAAAGCAGCATATCCGATGAATGGCAACGCGGAGACCACGATAAATGGTGTCCAAAGTCGATATTTGAGTGGAGCCCCAGCCCGAATCATGACAGCGGTCGCGATGAAGGCGTATAGGCCGTAGAGGAGAGGTGCAGCTCCTAAAGAGATCAGCACCTTCCATGAACCGAGTACGTCCCGACCAACGACCTTAACCGTGGAGGCAGCCAGGGCCTCTGAAGCAGAGTTTAGCACAGCTTTGTGGGCAACAAAAATTAACACACCCTTGGCTTTCTTGCGGGAGATGATGGACGCTAAAATGAATATTGGCCCGTTCAGGATGACTCCCGGAAGAGCCAGAATCGACCAAACCAAGAGAAGTAAAATCCGGTACAGCAGCAACCCGGAAGTCTTCCACCCGACCTTGGTAGCTCGTGGAACCTAAGTTTGTGTTCACGTTTAAGGACCCAAAGGCATTGGGATGGTCGCACCTGGTGGTCCCGCAGTCCAAGATCCCGAAGTAGGCGGTTATATTTCAAGACTTTGTTGCGAAGGTCCTGAATCTTCGGTTCGTCCTTAAGCTGGAGGTACCCTTCCAGGAACCGCTTATTCAGTTCAACGACTTGGCCCAATGTCAAATGCTGTCCAGGGGGGTTGTACAGGCGGCGAGCCGCTTGGATAAGCTAAAGATGCAAGGATCAATAGGGACTTCAGGAAGGGGGGACGGCATCGCAGCCTACCATCAGGGTGTCATAATCAGGAGCCCTAACGGTAACCGTTTTGAGACCATCGTAGATGAGATCCAGAAGTTTCGATACAGCGGCGCGCTTAGAAGGACCTCCTTCCTTGAACATGTTCACGAGCTCCTCCGGCACGTCCATTGCGGCCCCAAATTCCACCACCGCGCGAGAGCGGAAACGGTGGGGGTGGAAATAGGACAGTCCAACAGGAACGATCTTCACTTTCACGTTCGAGTCATTCGCCATAGCTCCCAAAGCCATCATGGAGACACCGGCTTTGAGTGGGAGGAGATCCGTTCGGTCGTGACTACCACCTGGGAGGGATTAGTCATTGTATTGAAGGAGGAAAGGCAGGATCTTGGGGGGCACCTTCTGGGAATATGCCAATGCATCCGCCTTCCTTGAGCCTTTGGTAGACGTGTCCGTACATTTCTTGTTGATCGACGAACGGCAGGGCCTTGTAGGTGACTCCTCCACTCTCGGACTCCTTTACCGCCTCGCGGAAACGAGCAGTGCCTTTTCCGTTCTCGCCACCAAATTCCTTCTTGATCCTCAGTTCTGTGTCAGAAACCACCTCAACCACCTCAGCCACGGCGAAATTTAGGCTCTTGGATAGCATAACCTGGGTTTTGGGCGAAAACTGGGATAGAAACATGGTTCCCTCCCCAAGAACAACACACGGATCGGTATCCGAAAGGCGTATGAGACCCTTGCCGGGGTTGGCTTCGTCAGCCGCACGTACGACCGGGACTGTGGACTTACGCATGAGCTCCATTGCAAGGTGTAGTTTCGGGAAACGTACTGCTCGACATCAGTCCAGCGAAGAATCCGACGGCTTTTCTTTTCATGCTCTTCGCAGCGATGAGGAACTGTGTCCTCCTGCGGGTTTCCCGGTGTACTTGTAACGTAAGAAGGAGTGGATCGAGGAACTGCGAGGGTTGAGAAGCCGCTAAGTTCAACGCCAGTCTCGTGGGCAACGCACCTGGTTATGGTGTGGTGCCACCACGAAAATGACCGGGCCATCTCTGGGAATGTGGAATGCACCTCGAGGACGTATTTCCCTGAAGAAGATACTTGTGACCGTGCGCCAGATGACGAGGGAGGTCTCGTAGGCCAAGTCGGATGAAAGAGGGAGAGATTTTGCGTGGTCAGACATGCTGACGGAGGGAGACGGTCCTCGCGGGCGATGATAAAGGTTGAGGGAGAAGCGTGAGTCTGTAGTCGGCTTGGGACCATCCGGCCAAGACGCGAGGTTGGGGATGCTCACGTGATCGGGGCCCCTATGACGCGAGTCGTGCCCAAGTTTAGGTGGGGGAAAGGTCCAAGGGGATTACATCAGGAGAGGTATGCTACGGCGGATATTATGTACAAACAGACAGACAGATGCGAAGCAGTGCGATAACAGAAAAATCACGATGGCCCCCTTTGGCCAGACGACCCGTTGCTCGCCGTGCTTGTCCTATATTGGAAGATGCCATGCAGTCGCGACAGCTTATCGTCTGGTACAACCGACGAGGTTGCACTTGTCCGACGGGGAGACAACGGTGTGTCTGAGCGAACAGGAGAAGTGGGGGCGGGAGAGGTCGAATCACGCTTGTTCGATTCCAGTTCTATGGTTCCGTATGTCAGAGGTCCCAAAATCAGAACCAACATAAACTTACTGGACAGTGTGTGCGCCACTGCAGCATCACGGTCCGAATCCTCAGCCGCTCGGCTGGCTAACGCTCGAGTGATATACTTTCGGAAAGCAGTGCCAGTAGATTCCAACAACTTCTCCACCCGTGGCTTCTTGTGGGGATATGCCTTCAAGAACTGATGCAGTTCGGTGATGCCTTCCTTGTGCATTGCTCCGGTGGTTTCGCTTGAGATATGGTTGATGATGGTGATGAGCTGAGCGTCCGGGTCCGGCTCTTCAGCGGTTGGTGCATATCCGTCGTCGTTGGCGGACGATACACTTGCTGTCCGGGGACGGCCAAGAGAGGAACGGTGCCTGTCCCCTGATGTCACAGAAGATTGAGGAGATTGCGGTCGAGTTACGGTGGCCGGGTCGCCTGAGACTGCAGGTAACCGTCGGGTACCGTTCGGTCTCGGTTCCGCATTAACCTCTTCGGACGCTGCCCGCGTGGCAGAATTCAGAATGCGATAAACGTATGGATACACGATGGTAGCGGAGGGGTCGTCAAACGAAGCAGCCAGAAGTTCGTATACGTCGTCCCCGTAGTGAGCTATGTCTGTAATTAGATACACGAAATGCAACCTTGGGTGTGAAACCTACCGACTACGTGCTGGATGATAACCTTCATCGTTCGTAAAGGCATATCTCCACAGGGAACCTTGTTGGTGGCTCGCGCGCGCCACTCGTTTGGCGGGACGGACTGAAGGAAGTGTTCCATGGCCGGGAATAGTTCCACAGGGTCGAGAGCCTGCTTCTCGAGGTCTTGGGGGATGTTCCTTGCCAACTTCCAGATACATTTAAGGACAAGTTCGGCAACTTTGAATTCCTTGGAGTCCGCAGTGGTTCCGCTGGCAGGGAACGGCTTGACAATCTGGAGTAGAAGATTGAAGAGCGCCCTGCAGCGCGGCCGGGATCAGAATGACGTTTGTATGTTGCCCAAAAGAAATTACCTGAACACAGACATCCGACGAGCTGTGGCGAACAAACGCAGGACGATCATATTGATAAACCTCGACAGGTCCTTCAATTGGTTGTCATTGCTGTTGTCAGTCTCAAGGAGTCGCAGGGTTAACTCCTCCAAGAGCGAAGTCAAGATGTCGACGGTGAGGGACTCGGCCAGGAAGGTGTGGTCGCAGAAAGAGTTCAGGGTTTGAATGAGATGCTTCGCCAGCCTGAAGTTCTCCTTTTGTGAAACCCTCTCCGGCCTTTCGAATACATGTGCCATCTGTAGAATGATGGTTTCAATCAGTCCTTCCGTGTGTTCGGCCAGATCTCGGTAGGCTGGTGATGAAGGCCCCTCGTCTGGCCCAACATCCAGAACCTTCTGGACTTTCTTTAGAGCATCCACGCTGCGGACAGGATCGTTGCTGAGGATGCTGGAAATCGTGATGGTAATGTCGTCGGGGGATTCGGGTTGTCGAGATTGGCTCTGAGATCCCGGGTTAACGTAACCGGTAGCTCGATAATGACCCCCGATGCCGTGGTCCTCTTCAACGGGCTCGTCGAAGTGGGGTTGTTCAGTTCGAATACTGTTTGACCGGGGTTTCGGAACTCCTAAGCGGGAGGGGAGCGCGGATTTCGGGCGTCCAATCCCAGATGGAAGTGAACTCGATCCAGGAGTTGGAAGGTGAGAAGGACCGGCGATCCTCGACGCGCGGACAGGAGAAGCTGCGCGACCGATGTCTGATGGTACAGGGGATGCTGATCGGATGGTCCTTGAAGGAGACACAGGTCGAGCTAACCGGGAAGTGGTGGTGGATGGGGTGGTAGGACGGGGAATTCCTAACGATCTAATTGAGGCTTGGGACTCAGGGCGGAGAGGACCCGTTGGGGTGCGGGGCGATACAACCCTCTCCTTGTCCGGACTGTTTAAATTGAGTCCGGGTACTCGGCGTAGCCGTTCCTCCAGCTGGGTCTTGTCCTTGGGAGAAAGGGGACCAACTAGCGACCATACCCTCTCGCCAATGTGAACGTATGCCTCACTGTGTATCGTTTAGTAAACAACGGGTAATGGACTATGAACATGAACACTGACCTCAGGACGGAGAGTGCAGACTTCCTGACCCCTGCATCTTTGTCTCCGATCATGGAAGCGATTTTTGGCAGTGCTTTGGTTGGCTCACAGGCAGCCATCCCGAATTTTCGCAGGAGGTTGTCCAACTCATCCAAGGTACCTTGCCGCGTCTTTGCCACCTTTGATTGCAGTCCGTTCTCCAAGAGAAGCTGGAATAGGCGACTGTATGCGTAGACTTTGACGGTTGATTGGATGATGGTTTGCACTTTGTTGCGGACAGGTTCTCTCGGGTCTCCAAGCTTTATATGTCGCGATTTAACAGCAAATTTGAAGAGCCAACGAGGAATCACTCACCTTGTGTACCATGGTGGGGATGAAGCACTGGGCTTCCACGTCCGTGAGCTGGAAATCAACGCTCTGTAACAGGGAGACCACAGCGTCCACCAGTTCCAGGGTTTTGGCGATAAGGTTGGACTGTGGTTCGTGGGCCTTGATAGAGGCATACTTCAAGACAAGATCTGAGTTAGCCACACAGACATTCTGGAGATCATCCGGTGATCCGAAGGTATCATCTCCAGCAAGAATGCTCGAGTACAAGTCGGCTAGTTTTGCCATGCCGGCGACGTGGTCATTGACAGCGTTGTGGTCATGACTGAATAACAGGGAGACAAGGTCCTTGCTCGCGTGGGGTTCCATCTGATGCTGGAGAAGCTCTGCGAGGTCCTTCCTTGTTACCCCACCCTCATTGATCCATCGGCCAGCGTCCTTAGCTAACCTTGCCTTCTTTGCTTCGAAGTTGGCACTTGTGAGTATGGCAGATGTCCCGATAGTCGTAGACGTTGACTTTGTCGAGATCAAGCCGGCTGCCGCGGGGCGACGGGGGCCACCGATCTTGCTTGGTAAGTTGGAACCACCACCTTCTCCGTCCAGGCGAGACTGTGGTCGGGGAGTCGTACTGCTTCCGGGGAGTGGTTTGCGAACGCCCGTTACGCTCGCCCCAGGTAGGGTTGGTGGTTGTTTTGGCATAGGGCTGCCGGGATCACTTGGAGGGGGGGTAGGTTGCGGTGTGGGTTTGGCAGGAGTTTTCGTAGGTGCCGAAACCGTGGTGGGCTTGGGAGCGGGAGCCGAATGTGTAGGAGCGTTGGCGCGGGCGACCTGAACAAGAGGGACAACGGTAGAGCGTGAAGCGGGCTTCAGAGAGTTCGTCTGACGCATAACTTCGTCGAAGCCAACAGAACCGATGAGAATAGGGAGGATTGCCTGAGCCCCTTTACGGACGTCACTGTTGCGATCATCAAGGGAAGAAAGAACGGTCGCCGTCCAACCACTCAGATCGACACCAGGACCCTCGTGGTCTTTGAACCACTCGACGGTCCAGTTCAAGATAGACGCTCGCTGTACGGGATTCTGAGTCTCCAGGGCGGTGCCCAACCCTCCTGCCATGGCATCAACACCTTCGCAGGCAGTGGCCATCGCGGTAAGGGCGTTCAAGGCAAGTGTCCGGACATTCGCTTTCTGGTCGGAGAGAACGGTAGCAACAGGGACGAGGAGGAGGCGTAAGTGTTTCTCGAACGGTTTTCCCATACCCGTGGCGATCCTTGAAACGATATCCAGCGCGAGGGCCTGAACGGCTTTATTTGAATCTACCACTCGAGCTTTGAGAATGGAGCCGATTTCGCCTATGACCATCATAAACAACTCCCCGTTTCATGGAAACAACTTCACTCACCGATATTGGGTTTCAGTCTCTTGTTGGCGCCTTGGTCTAGGATTGCTTGCAAGGTCTCTAGTCCTTCTTTCTTCGTTTTCCATGCGTCACTCTTGCTATCTGCTAAAACCGTCGTTCCCTTCATCAATGAGTCTAGGTCAACCCGGGGGAAAAGGTCATCCATTGGATCCGCTGCAGTTCCCTTCATTGATCCACTCGCTGGTGCTACGTTCTTGACGTCCTCCTGTTCCCTCGTGGGCTGCGGTGCTTCAGTCCCTTCGACTTTGTCGAACTCAGAAAAGATGGTGGTAAGAAGTTGAGGGTTCAAATCCTCCAAGAGGTCCTTGATGGCTGCTGGACGTCAAATAATGCCCCAGGTATTTGATAATGACACACTAACCAGGACCCGCAAAGAGCTTGACAGTGACTAAGGCTTTCGTTGCACTGGTTCTAACCGCGGCGTTCGAGTTCTTCAGACCGGTCTTCAGGAATTCAATAAGGCTCCGCATAGATAATCCAGCGATCCCGAATTCTGTCAGGGCCACCTCAATCCAGGTTGTAGCATCTGCAATGACCTTGGGAGCCTTCTGCTTTGATAGGGGTTCATACGCTTCGTTTTACTTTAGCCGTAATCAGTATGGGCAGGTAGCCACTACTCACCTTGGTTCAGGACGAATTGGAGGGAAGTCTTGCAAGCGAAAGAAGTCAAAGCATCGCCCGCAGGTTTTTTGAGCTTCACGTCCCCGAGTTTCTCGCTTAGATGAGGGACGGATAAGGCAACGGATGATCGTCCGAAGGACTTGCAGCGCTCGGATAACATAACCAATATCCCGTAGATTTTTGTTGAGACCTATGAGGTTGTCAGTCGAGGTGCGAATCCTAGGAATCTGCGTATACCAACCTGGAAGTTCTTCTCGTTCCATCCCTTCTTCGCGATAAACCTGACAATGACCTCAGAATCTACCTGTTCCACAACACCTTCGAGCCATCCCGTCATCTCCTCAACTGCAGCCAGACGAGCCTTCCAATTCGTGTTCCCGAGGTCCGCAGATATACTAGAGGGTATCAAGTCCGCTGCCAGGGCATCAGCATCCTCAGGTGTGTGTCTATATTTTACAGTGTCCAACGCGCTTGAGGCGGCCGAAGGAGCTGCTTTGGACTTCGAAGGCCCAGCAGTAGCCGGTGGCAACTTCTTAACAGCTGGTGTGGGGCCAGAAGGCAGGCCAGGAGATGAATCGGAAGTCGTGTCCGGTACCTTTTTTTGCTATTACAAGTGTTGTTAACTGCTTCCACGACAAGTGTTATGAGAACTTACACTAGACCGGGTGGGAGGCTTTTTGACCGCTTTCGGTGGCTCATTGAAAGTATCCAGCCCGTCATCAGGAGCAGGAGCCGAGGATTCCTCCTTGAGTTGTACCTTCTTGGGCGCGGGTTTTTTCTGAGGAGGTCCCTTCGTGGGGGGAGGGCCAGGTTGTTTCTGTGGCCCTGGCGCGCCAGCCTTTACCTTGACAGTCGCTTTCTCGTATGCCTCTTTCACTTTGGATTTTCTGACATCCGGTAAGCCGTCCATAATCGCATTTAGCGGGCGTTCTCCAACCATCCGCATGAGCGTACCGAGGGCGGTAGCCGCTTCATTCCTTGCTCCCTCGGACGAATCTTCAAGTAAAGTGGCGAGTTGCTCAGAGAGGGGTTTCGTTTGTCCGGGTTGGATCGGGGTGGGAGAGGTGGAAAGACAACGGACGAGAAACCTGAGGGATCCCTCCTTTACCTGTGGATTCTTCGAACCGAGGGCCGGAGTTACGTCTCCAAGGATATCCCCGAGGTTTGACTTGACCATCGGTTAGAAAATGGAACCCAACCAGGCATTGGGACTCACAGTCCTGAAGATGGCGTCCAGTGTCAACCCAATAGCGTCCGTAACGTTTGCCTTCCGTTCCTTAAGCCTCTCGAGGACAGATGGAACGACGGCTTCTCGGTGTCGTGAAAAGGCTATCATCAAACCGTCGGCGAGCGCCTCTAAACAGTTTGCGGCCACAATGACACACATAACGTTTGCATCTCCGCTGATCCTTGTCGCCAATGACTTGGCTAGCTCTCCGATCTCTGGGCCATCCTTAATGCGGAGAGAAGCCTTGAGTAACGTCGATAGGTCATCCAAAGCTTCCTTGCGTTCCTTCCACTTGGAAGAAGCGAGATTCTTGTATAGATCTGCAGGCAGTTTGGGAATGATGTCCACCGCCTCCGCCATGGAGCGGGGGTCGAAGGTTGGCTCCTCTGTGGAAAAGTGTTCGGTATCTCACGGACATACGGAGAGATGAAAAGGACGAACCTTGTGCGTCGCCTTCCGTATTACCAATTCCTTCATCACCGACATCTGGTACTTCAGCCTTCTCCGCCGCTTCGCGAGCCCCAGCCCGGGTCAACCTTTGAGGTTTTAGGGCGCCTTTTCCTTTGCCTTCCTTCTCCATAACATCCCAAGCCTCCTTCAGCTCCTTCACTTGTACGGGTTTGAGGTCGGACAAGAATGATTCTATGCCGGGACCCAAAAACTGATACAGGGCATGCGTTAGTTGAGTTCCTTCGGCTCGAACAGTCTTGTCACTATGAGAAAATATCTTCGGTAACGGCTTTAGGACGGACGGGGGAGGGACAGTCTGGGTTCCAAAGTTGCTAGCGCACAGACATTAACAGCGGGTTACTGGTGGACAATCTTGCTCACCATACCTAACAATCTCCTTCATCGCAGTAACACACCCCGCCACGACCTTAGGTTGCTTTACTATCAGCCCTGGGATGATATCCGCCTTGTCAGAAACGAATGTTCAGCATCCACCGGAAACGCAAGCAGTGAACGTCATACCACGACACCTGCGCCTGAGTTCTCAACTTCCACATACTGTAGTAACAGCTCGATAGCTTGATTCTTGGTCCCAGTCCTAGTAGATCCTAGGCACTTCTCCACCAACGTGGGTGCAACCACTTCTCTCGTTCGGGCCGCATACTCCCCGGCAAACTTGACGAGATTCACAACGCATTCGACACCTTTCTCCTGGGCGACGGCATTAGAGTCCGCTACAATTTTCCTGAGTAGATCTGGGTTATTCAAATATGGTTTGAAGACAGGATCGTTGTCGGATGCCGAGTTTTGAAAACTCTTGATCAGGGACTCGTAGGCGCTGACTCTGGCTTTCCAATTCTTGTGGACGAGACGGTCGGCGACAGAAATCTGGGTAAAGTCCTCCTCCGGGGGTGGTGGGCCGTCCATGGGCCGCGGAGAGGACGACGGGAGTGAGGGTGAGGTTACAAGTCGAAAGGGCGTGTATTTACAAACATACGCGTGACCAGTCGCGTAACGGTGTCACGATTGAGTTCAAGGCCTACTCCCGAGCCGCGAGCCCTACCCCAACCTCAGATATAAGGTTGATGACTTCTATTATCTGAGCATCCGCAGCTTCGCCAGAAACAACCTTGGACTTTTCCTCAGTCTCTCCCAACCTCTTTACCGCTGCGTCTCTCTCAGCCTTCATGTTCAAGGTGTTGTACACCACCGACAACACGTATTGCACACGACGTGCGGCCGCGTAAATCTCAACCTTTAGGTAATCTGCCTCGGAAATCTTGAGGTACGGGATTGCTTCACGCAGTGAAGCTGGGGATTGGACATTCTCTACCCACAGGGTCAGGCACTGAGCGTTAGAAGGCAAGAATGACGCACCAGCATCGCGCCAGGTCATGATAATGCACCGTGCTAGAGTGAGACATGCATACGCCCTTTGCTCTAGATCCCCACCCTGAATGATCTGAAGAGGATTTCAACGCGGAGCTCCGATCGCCCGACCTTGAGGTTACCTGTGGCATGACATCTTCCACCATCCTTCGCGCTTTATGTGACAGTCCGAATTCCATTGAAATATCCGCAAGCATAACCAACCCCGTCCTGTATAGCCCGTACCGACACTGGAATTCCGCGTGCCAGAGCGTGACCAGTAGTTTATCGACCATTGTGGCCCCTTGGTGCACAGACTAAGGTCTCTATCAGTAAGTTCCTGTAAGGCATATTTACTGAGAGATACCATCATGCGGACGGCCTCGTGAAGGGGATCGCGTATGATAGACAAGCTCGGGGCATTAAGGTCGTTGAAGTATTCTTTAGGATTAAAGTGCCCCGCCGGTCTTCTCGGCTGTAAAAATTCACGGAAGAGGCGGATCTGCCCCCTACCGGGAGCAGTAAGCGCCTTCGAATTCCCATGTGATTGGGGTGCGTCAATTTACCTTCGGGTGGCACGGAGGACGAGTATGTGCCAGATTTCTGCTGCCCACAGATTGTAGTTGTTTATCGACAGTCCGCGCCAGACGTTGGGTTCGAACAGCATCGCGATCGCTTCGAGATATTCGCCGTTCCGAGCCCTCTGTTCGCTTGGTGAGAAACACAAAGACGGCGTCGAGGTGAGGGAAATGACTATACTTTATACGCTTGGTTGATCGTCACAGTCAAACGGTTGTTGTCGTCACCTCTGACTTCAGTGAATGTCATCACGAGCTGTTCCTCGAGTGTCGAAAGTTGGCCGCAGCCTGGCAAAGGTTTTATTCGAGAATCGGGTTGAAATGGATGCACCAACCTGCGATGCTCCAGACGAGGGAGTGGACCGCATGGAAGGCATCTTGATCCCGTTGTCGTAAGATGTTACCGTGTAGGTCGATCCACTGGTCATACCACCCGATGAACTGGTATATTTTCTCAAAAGACGCTGATAGTGGTTGTTCCTAGTAGGTCACATCAAGCCCGTGTCCCCCAGTTTGGAGAGCCACGTACATTTTGTACTTGCATGAGTTTCTTGACATCGAACAATATTTCGACAGGATGAAGGTCTGGCTGAACCGTGTTGAGGAATGGTTTCTGCCCCCGTTCACTTGGAGGGAGTCGATGCATAATACTGAACTCAAAGGTAAGTTCAAAGAAACAATTGCTAGAATGAAAATACAAACGCCATGCAGTGCTGCAATCCAATACGATCTCCATTCATTCTACACACAGCGATCGCTTCGGTCAGAAGCTACAGGACGAATCAGCCGTTACTATCACTTTAGTCGACATTGCCCACCTTTCGAACCGCACCGTATTCGTGCCGGGCGTAATGCATCCGTATTAAGTGCATTAGAAGACCTTGCCGGTTCTTCCTGTACGGTGGGTCAGTGGACAACGGAGACTGCACATCATAGGACCCACGAGTCACGAGCCTCAGTAAATCTCTGTTCAAAGTAACGACTGATGCTGTCGACAGCCTGAACCTCGTCATTGGTCATGAACCCCTTTTCCCAACTACAGGACGTCACGATTGTCAGAGCTATCTGCAATCAACCGATGCACTCACAAGAAATAGATTGATGGGTCGCCGTAGTTCTGTTTGTCGGCCACAGTTTTGAACATCACAGCGTCTTTTGCGGACTAAGTGCACAAATACCAGAGTTCACCAAGGTTCACTTGCCAGAATTGATAGCATCTCTCTCGTTCCTGGGATCGTATGTGTACCCCGCGTCGGGGTCTCCAGCAACCCAGCAATTATAATCCTCGATTAGCCGCATCGTCCCGGAGAACGAGAGTTTAACAAAGGAAACAAAACAACGGCGGACAAAGTAACCAAACAAGGACCGTTTGGTCTAGTTCGTATTTCGCCTCAGAGGATGCAACGAATTATCATGAGAGTGACTTACGAACAACGAATCCTGTAGGTGAAGTTGATAAATGAGTGAAACAACAACAAAAAATGCTCGCACACACCGCGCCATCTGCCCTATCTCCAAGGTAGAACCACGGCATCCCTAGCTTTAACGTGAGGCCACGCGACGAGCGAAACAAGAGAATTCGCACGTTTCATGAAGAGAGCGAGAGTTTCGTATTCGAGTTTCGCCGCGAGCTTCCGTCAGATTTAGATTGGTGCTCCTCATCCTGGAAGCATTCGCCAGCCACTCACAATGGATCGTAGTCGTTTGATCAAGCAGCTAGGAACAGGTTCGTCGGCCAGAGGGAATCCCTGCAGATCCTGCACAATTTCGTGACGCGTCCTCGAACTCTCGGCCTGGGCGTTGCTCAACACGAAGGCACAGAGACAGACAATGCGTATTGACGCGCACTGACTTCGGCTATTTCTTGCATGAGGAGTCGGTACACGTGGATCACGAACTGTGGTGGGATCTTCTGATCCTTGAACTCCTGAAATACGACACCGATGATCATGAGATTCTGAATGTGATGTGGCCGAACGACGAAACAGGTCGGAGGTACTTCCTCCATCCCGTGGGTGATGGGCGCAGGCTCGTGAGTTGAGAAATGATCGGGCGTGCCCCGACTTTCTGATCACTTGTACCCAAATTTTTGTGGCAGCAACCATGGTACGCTCGAGCGTGAAGAGACCAAACCAGGGGCCACAGGTAGAAACTTGACGCGTTTACGAAGGCTCTCAGCCCTAATTTTTGCCAGAGCTCGTCGAAACGGCGGAAAATGACCACTGGAACCTCGAAACACCCCATCACGAAGGGGAAGGAAAGGGCTTCGGACAAGCCAACCATCCCAATCCCCACTAATTTGGACGGCGACGATGCGCCTCTATCTGACCAAGACCTTGATCTACTGGAGGAATATGGAGAAGCCGCTGGATTCTTGGGTAGTCTCGACCATAAAGGTATTTCTAGGTGCGTAATCCTCGTCTTTTAGACCGACACTCTAAAGCCCGAGATAGGAGCAAAAAGGAGACTCTGCGCTTACACAGGCTGAACAAACCCGTCAGACAGCCTGTGAAGGACGAATTGCCAGATATCGGTTCCCACTCTGAGGATGAGGGTGAATGGAGCTCAGATATCGCAAGCGAAGGTTACGGAGATGCATCCTTTCAAGTCGGTGGGGGCGAGGAACTCAGCGAAAATTCGGATGTCGAGATGCCGTACGAGGCCACCCCAAGACCACGGCGGCCTTCGTGGGACGAGGATTCTAACCACGAGGTCCAACGTTTACCGATCAAACTTTTGGACGGGCGCGTCAAAAACGTCGGTGTAAAGCTTCGTAAAATTCGCGAGGGACCCCCAGAGGAGAACGAGGAGGCTGTCAAAGAGTCCACTCCGGAACCTCGTGAGGACGCTTCCCTGGGCAGTCGCCTCGGTCGACTTTCAGTTTTGGATGTGGTCACCACCAAGTTTCGCAAGGAGCGGATACATGCTGCGAGGGAGCAGATAGCGAGTATCTGCCAAGAGATTGTGGGGGACCCCGAGGATAGCGTACGTTGTTTCTACTTCGTGGGGATGACTACAATTCAGCCCTGCTCCTCTAGCTACCCCTACTCCGCCGTCTTCACAACTTTAGCCTGGAAAGGATCACATCTCCGACCCAGTCACAACCGATTGTGAACGACCCAACGATCCGAAAACTTGCTATCCTGTCCCAAGTGGCCGTCTTCAAGGATATCATCCCCGGATATCGGATTCGTTCTCTCACAGACCAAGAAAAGTCAGAGAAGGTTGGGCAAGCCGTTTCAAGGCTTCGTGAGTGGGAACAAGGACTTGTTGGGGTTTATCAGAAGTTCTTGCAACTACTGGAATCCGAAATCAAACGTAGGGTTCCTGATGTCTGATCACCCGACCGTGCCCTGATTAGTTCCGCAGGAAAGACGGAACTTGCTGATGTTTCTCTGAAATCCATATGCACCCTGGTCGTTGAAGTAACTCACTTTAATTTCCGAACGAACATCATCAATTGTGTCATGGGCCGCCTCAGCCGGAGGGGCTGGGACGAGGTATCATTTCCCCCCCCCGGCTTGACAGCGACAATTGAATGTTTACCTGGTGTCAGGGGTCCGAGCTTTGCCACAGTTCCCTGGTGAAGGTCTTCCGAGAGGATACGACTGGCGCTGTCTCTCTGGAAGTAGTCCGGCTCCTCAACCGGATGATCAAGGAGAGCAAATACCGAGTCAACCCCAATGTGCTCTCATGTCTTTTACATCTCCGCCTCAAAACCGAGATCGGCGTGCGGGCATCCAAAACCTCAGCAGAGAAACTGGCGGTCAAACACAAGAGCAAAGAAAAACGGGGAAAGGGCACGGCCGCCGTACAAACGCACCTCAGCAAGAAAGCAAAGAGAGCGCTCCGGGAAAAGGAGGTTATCCGAAAGGATATGAGAGAAGCGGAGGTGGAGGTCGACAAGGAGGAGCGGGACAAAACTGTACGGAAACATCTTGAAGGCTTCCCATGGGCTAAAGTGTTCTCTCTAGCATACAGAGACGTTGAAACTCGTCTTTGTCCTATACTTCCAGATTCTCAAGAACCCATACCCGACACCGCTTCTACCCGCCGCGCTGCAAGGAATCGCCAAGTTCTCACACCTGGTCAGCGTTGACTTTTTCCGTGACCTGCTTAAGGCAATCAAGGCCGTCATGACTTCTGTTGGGCCGACGGATTCGGAAGAATCTTCGTCATACACCACACCTGTTTACCACCGCCTCCTCTGTATATCCACTGCCTTTGAACTTCTTTCCGGTCAAGGTAAGCGAACTATTTATCTCCCTCACCCCGGACTCGGAACATAACTCGTCTGGATGAATTGACAGGGGAAGCGCTTAATGTCGATCTAAGCGATTTCGTCGGCCACCTCTACGCCATAATTCCTTTCACCGGCATCCTTACCGTAGGTGAAAACGCCGATGCTAACGCTCCCGCGGCGGTAAGGCACGCAGGTACGGGGAAGCCCGCGGACGATGGCACCGGCTGGTCATCTCAAACTCAGATGCTGTTCCACGCGCTCCACCTGATTTTTTCTCGTAATATTGGGGGAGCTCCTCCCGCCTGGCGCGCGGCGGCGTTTGCTAAACGGCTGCTCACCGCCGCACTGCATTGGGATCCGGCAACGGCTATTCGGGCTGTCGAGTTTGTTACCGGGCTGGTGGGAAAGGATCCAAAGTTGGAGGCGTTGCTGACGACGGAGGACCGATCATTCGACGGCATGTACCAGCCCGAGGTGGATGACCCTCAGTTGTGTCACCCCTTCGGAACTTCATTTTTCGAGTTGGCATTGCTTAAAAATCATATCGACCCGGGCATCAGGGACGCAGCGAGGACACTCACCAGTGGTTCATCACGATGAGTACAGGTTACATTTAGATTTCGTGTACATCTCGTGAATGCAGGGTGAAGCTTGTGGACAAGTCGGTGGGGGAGAAGGGGGGTGGGACGATAGAAAACAAGGATGTGGGTGCTTGATACAAATCTACAACGACGAACGAAAGGAATCGCAAGAGAATAAAGAGAGAAAAGGGTCCCAGAAAATAACAGTAAAAAGATGATTACGGGACATGTGAGTTTAGAATACGTCCACACTTTCCACGGACCAGCTCGGCACCGCAGGATTACGTCCATACGCCCCACCGAAACGCCACAGGAACGAAGTAGGAGTTTGGGGGCACCGCCAAAGGATCAAACGCCGGCGTAGGCTCTCTGGGGATGGGGTTGCATGGATTCATGTGGGGAGATAGGGCCGTAACGGGAGGAGGACGAGTGGGAGGAAGAACGGTACGATGAAGTCGGGGCGGCTGGAGGGGTGGGAGCGGGTGATTGTGGCTGGGAACCCTTGTTCCCCGCATACTTTTGGAAGCCGGTGAGCTCGACGGATGGCCCAGGCCTTGCGTCCGCGCCACGGTCCAAATCGTATACGATAAAGGCTATTACCTCGTCGTCCACTATGATCTGTTGTGTGATACTGGTACGCGAAGCTGATGATGACGTGGATGAGAGGGAGGAACGATGATAAATGAAACGGACATACTGGCTTCAAGCCAACGACTTTTGGTAAGCCAGGAATCAGGGAGAAAGGCTGTGAGACTCTGATTTGTCGGTTGAAGGTAATCGAGCTCCTTGGAGACGCAAGTGTTGGCGGTAAAAACGCGAGTGAAGCACTTTCCAGAGGACAACCATGGTTCAGACAAGACGATCGCACCACCAAAACCGTGCAAAGTTGACGCAGACGACTCGACTTCACCAGGGGGAAGGGAGAGCTTGAGGCGAAGCATGACGCGAGAGTATGGTTTCTGAGGGGATGTCAAAGAATCGACTTCGACGGTAAAGGGGGGAAGACCGTCGGCCCATATCTGCAAGCGGGATAAACGAACATTTGTGTGTGTCGGGGCGACGTCCTGGAAGTGACTTGGCGTATACGGGGGTTGTACTAGGGTTGGACTTGCGTATGAGGTCGAGGCGGGAGACGAAGGAGAAGAGTAGACGTCTGTGTTGACGTGAAGATGTGAAACGCCTGCCATAGGAGAGGACTCTGAGTCAGAAGAACTGGGGCTTGAGGGTGGGGTGTGCCGGATTGGATGGGCCCTGTCATCTTGTCGGAGTCGGGAGGCGCCAGGGATGGGTGGGTGGTCATGGTGGTGAGGATTTGGGTGGTCTGTCGAGAGCAGACCGTTCTCTTGGAACAGCTCTTCTCCCCCGGCCACAAGATGGAATTCTTGGAGAGGATAGGTTATAGTTGGAATGTTTTCCGGAATGCAAGACATTACCAGGTTCTCCCTTCCACATATTGCGCAGCACTTGGATGTGGCTGGCGACCTGTTTCCTGGACCGCTCTACACCGGCCTTTTGGAGATAATCGACGAGGAACTGGTTACGCCACCGTGAACGGCCACGAGAGAAGGTTGCCCAGGGAGATTCCCAGTACTCGCGGAGACCTATGGGGAGTGTGGTGAGCGAGGGGGAGTGGGAGGGGAGAGAAGGAGGTACCCTGGATGAATATCTTTTCGACATCCTCGGGCCATACCTCGCTGGTGCCATCCTTGAGCATCTTGTGATGCTTGCGCTGGGGGGTGATGATGGACTTGCGGGCGGTCTTGCGCTTTGCAGAGTCGAGGGGGTTTGGATGGTTCATGGCGTGGGGAGAGCTGGGTGGGAGATGGAGGGCCTTTTATACCCCGGTGGGAGGAGAGGGCCTAGGACGGCGCAGCCCGTAAAAGATCCGGAAAGGAGAAAGTGTGCCAAAAGTCTGGAGATGTTGTATTGTCGATCCGGTGGACAAGATGCAGATGGAGATCGGCTCACTCGCTGACAGACAATAACATCCCCTTGAGCATTCCTAATCCGCTCATCCGAGGATGCCTCTCTCCCCCACACAGACCTGGCTGCGCGAAAATACTCGTTTCTACTCCAACCCACACCTCGTCTACGCCGACGCCGACCCCCTCCTCCTCCGCTTCCCCTCCATCCGTCCAAGGACTGACGTCTACAGTTCAGGCCCTCTCTCTCTCCTCCCCGCCGCCCCCCGCTTACCCCCCTGTCTCCACAGCTTACGACGACGGAAGATCCCAGCTCTTGCTCTGTCTCCATGGCACTCTCCCCATCACCTTCCGCCAGGCGTCCTACAACATCCCGCTCGCGATCTGGGTCACCCGCGACTATCCAAAGGAACATCCGATTCCCTACGTAGTCGCCACCCCGGACATGCTCATCCGCTCCAGCCAACACATCGACCTCAGTGGCCGCTGCAACATAGAGTATATTCAGAACTGGCAGCGCAAGAGCGAGGTGCGAGATTACCCCGTCCTCAGATCTCCAGGTCCCACCCTCATCCACATCGATTCAAGGGTTGCAACCTCATCGGTCTCGTGGAAGCCATGCAGGCCCACTTCTCCAAAGAGCCCCCCGTCTACGCGAAACCTAAGGATCCTCCGGCTCCCAAACCCCCCACCTCTCCGGTACCACTCAACCACTATTCCGCAAAACCCCCACCCCCACTCCCTGGCCCACAACAGCTTGAACCGTCGCCAAACGTACCGCTTTCTTCCACCCCATCACCACCGCAATCGGCCGCGCTACCGACAACAGATCACTCTGGTAGACCGAGTCTTCCTCCGAAGCCTAGTACGTCATCATCTCGGCCCATCACCGTTTCGCCTCCGCAGATTCAGCAGCCCACCCTCCCCCGGACATGGGACCCCCCACGAGTGAGTCGCCGCTGCGTGTGTGTGTGTGCACCAGCAATAACCGATTTTCTTGTGCAGCATACACCCTCTCCACCTTCTCACCACTCTCTGCCTACGCACTACCAGAGTATGCACGTTCCAGCAAATCCGACCAGCTCGCAACCCGGAAATTACGTTTCCCATCCACCGCCACCCCCTCCTCCCCCGGTTATTTTACCCGTTACAACACCCCCGCCCCCGCCACCACCTAGCATTTATCCTTCACTTGCCCAGATAGAGCACCAGATTGCGCAACCTATTCCCCCGCCCCCACCTCCAGTACCT
>Ga0307516_10002187_pt1 | contig 26484 bp, 37 predicted proteins | sample 19_EM_MG_FD_203310 | JGI IMG/M metagenome (GOLD analysis project Ga0307516, IMG submission 203310) | Populus trichocarpa ectomycorrhiza microbial communities from riparian zone in the Pacific Northwest, United States - 19_EM | ecosystem: Host-associated > Plants > Roots > Unclassified | place...
CCCTCATCATCCAGCGCAGCGAGGTAGTTTAGAAGCTCCAACGCCCTCATGAGCGTCTCAGGTGCTGGGGCGTCGACGTAATCGAACTTGACGAGATCCTAAAGGGACTGTAAACCGATAGAAAGCGGTCAATGCTGAGCGTGAGTACCTTTATACCCAGCTTCACCAACTCCAATACAGTATTTGCAAGGTTGCTCCGCAGGATCTCCGGGTGGGTCTGGTCCTCAAGTTCCTTCATAAAGTCCTTTTCGGTGTACAGGCGGAAACATTTTCCCGGTTTCGTTCGACCAGCCCGGCCGGCCCGTTGTTGAGCAGAGGCCTTGGATATGGGAGAAACCAGTAATGATTCGACCCGGATCCGTGGATTGTAGACCTTCTGCTTCGAAAATCCAGGATCCACGACGTAGACTATGCCGTCAATCGTCAACGACGTCTCCGCGATGTTGGTGGATACGATGACTTTCCTGCCAGCAGGGCCATTCGTATTCCTTCGGGGAGGGGGAGGGTCAAAGATCCGTTGTTGTTGCGCGGGAGGGAGGGACGAATAAAGAGGAATGCAGATCACAGGGCCAACCGCGTCCGGGTCTTGGTTGAGTAAATCATCTGCCTCGATCTTGATCTTTCTGCATGCGTCTTCGATTTCCTCTTCCCCTGTGAGGAAGAGGAGGATGTCCCCTTCACCCTCGGCGCGGTGGATCATCAGGACCGTGCGAATCGCAGCCTCAACATAGTCTGGCTCCGGCTCCTGAGTGTAGAATATTTCGACTGGGTGGGTCCTACCAGGGACCTTGAAGAGGGGAGCGGGAGAATCTTTCTTGATGCTGAAATACCGTTGGAATTTCTGGGCGTCAAGGGTGGCAGACATGATGATAAGGCGAAGGTCTTCCCGCCTCTTCGCGACGTCTTTCAGTAGGCCCATTAGGATATCGGTAGCCAGGGTCCGTTCGTGAGCTTCGTCCAGAATGATGGTCGAATAGCGCTTGAGGTCCGGATCGTTCATTGCCTCCCGAAGAAGCATACCGTCAGTCATGTATTTGAGGAAGGTCGTCCCAGGTTCGGTCATATCCTCAAACCGAATTGAGTAACCAACTTCCTTCCCGAGCGTGACTGAGGGACAAGGTGAGTGACCGTTAGGGCGACGAAGTGTAAGCGACTGACCATCCATCTCATCTGCAACACGCTTGGCTACGGACATGGCCGCCACTCTCCGGGGTTGGGTGCAGGCTACGAGTTTTCCCTTGGCATGAGGGAGGTCCGAGTAACACACGAACTGAGGTATCCTGGGAGGTTGTTAGCTCTCGGTTTAAGGCATGTGCAGGTAAGGGTCCCACTGAGTAGTTTTTCCAGACCCTGTCTCTCCAACCATGACGATTATCTGGTTTTTGGTGAACTTTCCGGGATGTTAGCTTCGTCGCAAGTCTTCTTGAGGGGCTCTGATGCAGGTTCTGACCTCCCCCCTGGACGTCAGATCAAGGTAGAATGCTCACCATTTCATAAAACTCGGTCATTTGGGCATAGACTGGGAGCTTCTTTCTGGCCTCGAGGATTTTCTTGTATTGGGCGGTGTGCGGTTGCTTGTTGAACGGATTCACATCCCCATCCTGTTGTTTTGTCAGTTTTTTCAGTCGCGCCTCGTGGGTTTCACGTACCAGAGCAACCCGTACTTGTTTGGCAGTGACTCTACGCGGTACAAAACCATAGAGAGGCTCATTGGAGACCTTCTTGGACCCACCGCCTGGGTAAGTTGGCGGAGGATATTCCTTGGGCGTGGCGGAAGCGGTCATGGTCAAGGGAGGTCACGTTACCCGCACGCACTTGCGCGTTCTCCCTTGAATACCACCATGGATCACTTCCCGACCAACTGGGGTCGCCCTGTCGGTCTGTTTCCGTTGGTTCTGATATCCTGAAGCTTATCGCACCATTCGCAGAGGAACGATGCCTTTGATGCCTACGGCACCCATCCGATTCACCAAAGGCCCAACAACGTCAAGGACACCTTTGCTGAGGGAGTCCAGCGCACCCAGTCTGTCCAACCCATCTCCCGTTTATCCCTTGGCTGATCTTATCTGCACATAGACAGCCCATTGTTACGGGAACGAGCGTTCTCGCAATCAAGTACAAGGACGGCATTATGATGGCTGCAGATAACCTCGGTTCGTAATCGAGATGTTCCCCTACCGTCACTCCTCATAAGCCCCGCAGCGTCGTACGGCTCCCTCGCGCGATTCAGGGATATCCAACGTCTTCATGCCGTTGGTAACCACACCGTTCTAGGAGCCTCTGGGGACATGTCCGACTGCCAGTACATCCAATCTCTGTTGGACGACCTCGTCATCGAGGAATTTACCGAACAGGATGAGCACTCTCTCGGGCCAGCTGAGATCCACGAATACTTGTCCCAGTTGATGTATGGCCGAAGGTCCAAGTTGAATCCTTTGTGGAACTCTCTGCTCGTTGGTGGGTATAAAGATGGAAAAAGGTGGGCCGCATCCTAACTTCCTCAGTTTATCTCTAACAAGCTCGGCACACCCCCCAGATTCTTGGCTTATGTCGACCTCCTGGGCACGACGTATTCTGCTTCCACAATCGCCAGCGGCTATGGATCGTACATTGCCCAGCCCTTACTTCGTAAGGCGGTGGAGGGGCGTGAAGATACGCTCACTGAACAGGAAGCTCAGGCAATCCTGGAAGAGAGTCTTCTCGTGCTGTTTTATCGTGATGCACGGAGCTTGGATAAGGCGAGCCTCGAACACCTCCATAGTTGTTATTTGGCTGACCGAGCCACAGTACCAAATCGCCAAGGTAACAGAGAATGGGGTGTCCATCTCGGAGTCCATGACCCTAAAAACCTCCTGGTCATTTGCCGAAGGCATTCGTGGCTACGGTGCTCAGACTCAGTAGACACGGTGCAGGGTTGTACAACTATATTACGATTTTGTAGTGAAAACGAGGCAGCGATGAAACAAACAACTATAAACCATCCACATCCATGGCATCATCACGAACACCGATGATCTCTTCGTGGACCACCAGATTGCGTATCTCTTCCTTGGTGAACGCGGTCGTACCGCGGCGGAAGCCATACGTCCTCTCTTTCGTAACACGTTCGTTCGGTTTCACAAAGTTCCGAAGCATATCAGTCTTGGTCGCCGTGATGACACAAGCGTCGACGTTGGACCCAGAACCGAGGTCGTTGAAAATGCCGGCAGAGACAGCGGCATTGACGATATCGAGAGCTTCCTCTCGCTTTGATAACCGGTCAGTTGGGATTTTGGACATGGAACAACCTGACAAACCGTCATGTTCGGTTTCCACTGGGCTTCGAACACCGCCATCGCCGCAAGACTTCCGGAACCCATGGTGACGTACGGTAGTTTGTCTGTCGACCCGTGGGGGTGTATCGTGAAGAGATGAGGACCCGTGGCGTCAACTCCTCCGAGAACTAGAGCAGCACCGACGTGACCTTGGTACCTAGATGTGGGTGTGAGGGATCGGACTTGAAACAAACAGACGAGTCACCGACCGGAATAAGTATTGCTTGAGCATGGTCATGGCAGTTACAACCCTTGGCTTTCGACCTGTTGAGAGTGCGTGAAGTTCCATGTTGCTGGATATCATTGCCGTCGTGAACTCTGTGTCCGCGGCGGTACCGGCGCCGCAGCATCGGATGGCCTCGGTAATGAAGTGAATCTGAGAGGGAGATTATGCTCGATACGAGACGGGGTGATTCGTTGCTTACCTTTTCGCAGTTTTTGTCAGCAACGATGTCGCCTTCGGTCGCACGGGTATCAGCACCCAGGATGATTCCGTCCTTGAAGAGACAACCGACGATGGTAGTCCCGGTGCTGGTCGCCTTTGGAAGTGGGATTCCACGATCTGCGAGGAAGTTGTTCCTGTTCAAAGCTGGAGATATCGTTCTTTGAGACGGTTGGGGTGAGGACTGACCTGATCTGATTAGAAAAGTCGAAACCAACTGTGTTGTACATCGTTGCAGCTGCAGCAGCCATGGTGGTATATAAGAAGGAAGTGGAGGATACGCGCGTCGCGTTGATCCTGATCCTCACTTCATCTCTCTGTCGAACCCCCACCATCTCTGATAATGGAGAACTGGAACAAGCTTTCGTCCTCCATCGCCTCTCTCAACATCGGCCAATCTGCCTCAAAGTTCGCAAAAGGCTTCAACTCAAATGTCCAGGCCGCAAAGGAGCGCCTCGGCCAGGTCAGCGCAGACGAGTTGACCGATCTCCCCCCAGGTCACCAGCCAACCCCAGATCGCTTGATCGTGTGCTAATCGCTCCTGGTCCGTGCAGAGTACAAAGAGCTCGAGGCTCGAGTCGACGCCCTTCGTTCTGCCCATGTCAATTTTCTTAAGTAGGCTTGATCCCCTTCAGATTCCTCTGATCATCGACCAAACCCTCTTTCGGCAGGATTGCAAGGGTTTACCAATTCGAAACCTACGATTATCCTACCCAGATCCAGGAATCAATCGTTGATTTCTCCTCCACCGTTGGCACGACCGTTACCAACTTCGCCGCTGCCAACCTCCAGGGGACCAACCTCCCTGCTCCCGCCCCTGTGCAACCAAAACCGGTTCAGCACAAGACTCTCCCCCATGCCCTCTACAGGGCTTCCTTGACTGCGGTCACCGATCTCTCCGCGACCTCCAAGGACGACAAGCTTACGCCTGCACTCACTGCATATGGCACTGCCTGGGAGAAGATCGCCGCGGCTAGGCTCCAGCACGATGAAACGATCAGGACTGCATTCCTGCAGCCATGGCAACAGACTTTGGAAACCAATATCTCTGTCGCAATTAAGGCCCGTCAGGCCGTCCGCACCTCCCGCCTCGAGCTTGATGCCGCCAAACAGACGTAGGTCCACCTGATCCTCAGGATCGCGTTTATCAGCTGATCATTTAATGTTGGAAGCTTGAAATCCGTCGGCCACGCGAAACAGGAGGCTGCTCGGATCGAAGTTGAGAACGCTGAGGACGATCTGGTCCAAAAAACTGAGGTGGCCATCCAACTGATGAAAACCGTGTTGGACAACGTACGCGATCCCGTTGTCCTCTTGTCGTGATCTATACAAACAAACCGTGCCGTTATATAGCCTGAGCCGATCAAGAACTTAAACGAGCTTATCAAGGCTCAGGTACGTGTCTCCTGGGTCTATGACTTGCCATTCGCTTACGACATCGGATCCAGCTCCTGTTCCACGCCACCACCGCTGAGACTCTCTCCTCCGCACAGGGTGAGATCGAGGAGCTCGCTGTCTCTGCTGAGGGCGAATACAGGTGAAAAGTGTTCAGTGAACGTCTCTGACCGCCCTGTGCTCATCCAGCGTCGCTCAGGAAGTCTCGCGACCACTGAGGTTCCACTCAGCTAGGACTGATCCAGATTGTAATTGTACTTGGGCTTTTCAACTTGTTTGTTTCTACGCATTGGGAATGTCTTCGTTACCCTCACGTACTTGCACGAAATGAGATGCGACCGCCGGCATTGGTGTACGTCCGTAGTGATGACGTCGGTACGATCAGAAACAAGCACAGGCATCCACCACTCAAAAAATCACCCATAATTTTCTCACCATACACTTGCCCATATGCTTAGATATTTTGCTGGTAACTACTTTGCGACCCGTTATCTTGCCCATTGCAAGGGCTTCCCGATATCGTACGGAATGCGGTCTAGCGACGAATCCACGTGCTGCTCGAGGAGGTCACGGTACCGCGGGCAACGAGCTATATATCCGCTGAATAAATCTTGATTTTGCTCTGAAAAGTGAGCCGTTTTCTTCAGGACAAAGGAATCGAACAAACGTTGAAAGAATGCAGAAGAAATAATCGGGAACGAACCTCATTGGCCGACTCTTGAATGACTTTACGTTTTCTTTCTATTTCTTCGCCTGCGCTTTTCTGAAGATACCGGTTCGCACTTCAGGATAAAATCACAATTTATTCAACGGACATATTGTCCACTGCCCGCGGTGCGGTTACCACCAGCAATAAAACCACCCAAAAATGGAATTTTGTCATACGTGTCACCACACCGTCACGGTTCTGGGCATGCAGACAAAGAATTTGGAGCACCCGGAGTTGAACCACACGGGCACGACTGGAGCTTTATGCCATAGGTTGGCAACTTGACCACTGCACGATCGTCACAAGGTTTGACCCATGCCCTGTGCGTATATGAGTAGTGACAAAAACTTCCTAAATGTCACGCACTCCGTCACGCTATTCTGGTCTTCTCAGGCTGGTCTCGATTTTTTCCAGGACCAGCGGGATGCAGGGGCGTCCTTTCTACATTATAGGCCTTACCTGCACCCCTAAGAACACCCCCAGAAAACGCTGCCAGCGAGAATTCCAGCTGCGGCGAGATATTATTTCGATCCCGTGTTTGCAAACGCGCGCCGAGTCGTTGCTCAAATTTTCGGTAAAACAGGGATATCTTAGGAAGACTGGTCATGATGGTCACCTCAATTTTTTGTACCGTAGATACTATGCAATTGCAGCCATATATACGTTGTGGTGGGTCTAGGATGAGGTCGACCCTCAGGGTCGCCGCTGGTTCGTTGAGTGGTGGATCACTGTATATGGAAAAACTACAAGACCCGAGACTTACAGTCCCGGGAACCTCCATTATCCCCTCCATCGTCGCCCGTCATCTCCATGTCGGATCCCAAAGACCAGACGACTATCAGTCCGCATAGCCAGCAGCCATTGGTCACCAGGACCTACCCAAGTGTAGAGGAGCTTGAGGGGACCATCTTGTCTTCTGCAGATGCCCAGAGACAGTGGGCCAAAGTTCCTCTCTCGGCCCGGGTTACCATTGCGAATAAGTTTGTCGTAAGTGCAGTGGTACACCTCCCGCCGCCCGTGGTACAAAACCTACTATCGTTTTTAAGGATGAGTTCAACAAGATGTCGGACGAAATCCCGGAGGAGCTGACCCTACAGATGGGGAGGTAAGGTGAACACGATACTCTGCAGCGGTGTGGTATAAGCTCCTTTCGTTTCCAGGCCCGTATCCCAGACCCTGGGAGAGGTACGGGGTTTTTTGGATCGTGCGCAATACATGATATCCATCGCGGAATCCTGCCTTGCGGATGTTTCCCTCAAAGACACAGATAAGCCTGGCTTCAGACGGTATATCAAACGTACCCCGCTTGGTGTGGTTCTCGTCATTGCTCCATGGAAGTGGGTATCAGTATCGGAACGCTTACATCTGTGCTAATAGCCTGCTCCTAGTTACCCTTATCTGGTTTCGATAAATGTTGTTCTACCAGCGATCATCGCTGGAAACAGTGTACTACTTAAGCCATCACCCCAGACTCCCTTGACCGCGGAACGTTTTGCATTGGCTCTCACTCGTGCCGGTGTCCCACCTGCCGTGATTCAGGTGGTTCACCTCTCTCCCAAACTCACAGAGTACGCCATCGGGCATCCAAAGGTGGATTTTGTGTCTTTCACGGGAAGCGTGGTTGGTGGAAGGTTCGTCCAAGAGGTCGCCTCGCATGCTGATGGATTCAAGGGAGTTGCGCTTGAGGTACGTCTTGCTTGACGGCCCTCAAGTTGGTCGTATGCTAAAGTCGCCTGTTGGCAGCTTGGTGGGAAGGATCCCGCATATGTGAGGGCCGACGCAGACCTTGATTATACATCTGCTGAGCTTGTCGACGGTGCGTGCGAAAGGTCCTGATCGCAATCCCCATCTTCTGAGTGCCTGAAGGCTCCTTTTTCAACTCTGGCCAAAGCTGTTGCGCAGTAGAGGTAGCGCTCAACACGTTCCATGTCCGAAAGATGAAGGCGCTCATTGAAGACAGCGAATCTACGTTCACGAATCAGTGTATGACGACTTTGTCCCTAAATTCGTCAGGATTGCAAAGGCCTATAAGCTGGGAGATCCGACCAAACAGGATACAAATCTTGGGCCAGTGGTCAGCCTTGCTAGCGCGGAAAGGATAAGGAAACAAGTCGAAGACGCTGGTACGCCCGAACCAACTTGGCGATCCCCAGTTCCTCATGAGCTATGTTGTAAAGTCAGAGCAGGGGCAAAAAAGTTGATTGCAGAAGGTGACTTCCCAGTTGCTCAACCGTGAGTTTTCGCGATGCTCCCGGGTAAGCCGGAACCGAGTTTCTCAGAGGGTCGACATTCGTCGCCCCACAGGTCTTGGTCGACGTAAATCATTGTAAGTTTTGTTTTCATGGATGAACCACACCCTTACAGCTCCCCCCCAGCCATGGAGGTCATGATGGTAGGCCTGGCGGGATCCTAGCCCCAGCGAAACTAAAGGCGACCTACAGGAGGAGACTTTCGGACCCGTGATTGGAATCCAGAAGGTTCGCGGGCCCACGACTGAGGTTGCACCTCGTGTGACTAAATCCTGGCAGGTGTCCTCCGACGAAGAGGCGATAAAACTTATGAACGACTCTCCCTATGGCCTCACCGCGTCCGTGTGGACGAAGGCCGATTCAAGCCCCGAATCTGAACGAGCATTCCTTCGAATTGTGGATGAGCTCGAGACGGGGACAGTCTTTCTGAACAGGTTTGTGGTCCCCGTCGCGTAAAGTTGGTATATTTAGCTGCCGTAGGTGTGATTGTTTGGACCCTGCCCTCGCGTGGACCGGAGTCAAGAACAGCGGGAGGGGCATCAGCCTGAGCAAGTTTGGTGCGTGTGGTTGTGCCAGACCCTCGGAGCAGTGACTAATACAGCAGGGGAAGGGTATGACCAGCTGACAAGGGCAAAATCGGTGCATATGAAGATACGGATCCAGTGAGGGGATGTTGAAGGGAAATGAGATGATATTGCAACCATTAGACCTTGTATCTTCTGCCAGTCTTGTTGAAGAATGTCTGCAACACATAAACCTGGAACCTAGAAAAGGGTTCGGTGAGAGGGGCTCACACGGGACTACGCACAACTTACACCGCCATTCCAACGATACCCGCACACTCCAGGACTGCGTACCAGAATAGGCGGCTAGGATAGAAGTTGAATGGACCGGGATGTTGAAGGGGACAGACGGCATACCTTTGCGTTGATTTGACAGTGTAGAAACCGCGTGCCTCTCTGGTATGGAAACTGGGGAGCGGTCGGTATGTGCAGTGGGCGAGATGTGGGATGGCGCGACGTACTATTTTTGAGTCCTCTTAATGTTCATCAACATGCTGTTGAGGCGGAATATGCTCTCTTCCAACGCTGTTGTCTGCTCAGCGATCTGGCCGGGTTTAGCTGGAGCTTCCCTCCTGGGCTCGCTCTCAACCATGATGTCAAAGTCGATTAGTTTTTCAGTCAAGGTGGACATGTCGTTTTCGAAACAGAATGAATATTCTCCAACGGTGTTTGCGGTCAAGACGTAGTCGCCCTGTCGTTCCCGTTGGCCATCGAGGAGGACCTTGTCCTTGGGGTCTTTGACGTCAAAGTCGATGTCGAAAGAGCCACCTGATTGGACCTTATCGAGAAGCGTGTAAATTAGGGGGAATGCAAGCGCACGCGGCTGGACGCACAGCGAAGTAGAACTGGGGAGTAGGGTTAGGAAACTGGACACGGGGGTGATGCGGTTGGACACGTTACCCCGATTTTTTCGCCAGCCTTGTCGACGTCGGCGTAGAAACAAAGCCTCTCGTTAGGCGCAATCGCTGTAGTCAAGGCGGAGGCATGAATTCTGTTGGCGAGAAGGAGAAGGGATATTGGGGCGAGGACGAGCCAGGAGGAGAACATGGAGGAAGAGATCATCGTGCGCGCTCGCTAGCACTCTTGATCAACGACCACCACGACCGACGACGTCGACCGTCGCCACACACGACCTGCTCGTCAACGATGATGGAGTCGTTTCAACTATCGGACTGCCGCTCAACGTCGCCCTCGTCCCCGGCAGATTCGCGATGTCCAGAGCCGCCAACAGACGATCCAACAATCCCAGAGGTCGAGCGGCAGCTCATGTCTTCCCCCTCCCCACCTACTCTCAAACAGTCCTACTGGCCATCGCCACCTTTCGCGTCAACGCCCAGTTATGCTTATCCTATCGCCTGGTCGCCTTTGTTCTATACGCCTTACGAATTCCAAACCTTCCGTCCTACTTTCGTTCCGTCCATATCTCCAGTCCTCAGATCGGACCAAACCAATCGTTATTCTCCAAACCGTGCCAACCAATCAACTCCGTTCGTCCAGAGATTGCTGAATGCCAAAGCCCAGCCCAGCCCAAATGTACCACCATTGCCTTCTTCTCCCCCTAGCATGACCTCTTGTGACTCAGATCCCAACTTCTTCGACGACTCTTCCCCATTGTCAACTCCTCCATCATCTCCGCCGTTCAAGCGTTCTCTCCCGCTTCCAGAACCCCAAGGCGATAAACCACCCCTGGCCTTGTCGATCGCAGATAAGGTCAAGCGCCATCGCCGTGCCACTGCACCCTACCCCTTGTTGTCCGACAACTATGAAGAACTCACTCCTGTCAAACGCAAAGCTATCACCGACGACGACGGTTCCTACCGTCCGCGAAAGATTGTTCGCAGAATACCGTCTCCTCCCACAGAAGATAGCGATTCCGATGACGATCATGACCGTGGTTCCTCCGCCACAGCTTCTGCCCAGATAGGCGTATCTGCCTTCGACCATCCTTCCCGTTCATTCCCACCATACGTTCAGATCCACCCAGGCTTTCCTCTGTTCTATCGCCGTTTTCCAGTCAGTTCATTCCAGACAACGAGGTACGCTTCACGTCGTCTCGGTTCCGAGCCTCTCACAGCGGGTTCGGGTAGCAATAAAATATCTGGCGCGACCTTCAACGAACCCCGTTTCCCCTTGGACCTCTACACACCACGTTTCGTCAAAGGGACCGGAAGGGAGAAGGTTGGATTGTGCCCCATCTGTCTCGAGCCAGAAGAACGCGGCGGCCAGAACAAGAGGCTCTGGCTTTCTACTAAATTCTCCGCTTTCAAGTGGTATGTATCGGGTGATACTGGGTGAGGACTTTTCTGACAATCCCCACAGAGTTTTCCCTCACCGTGAGGCATTCACCCGGCTGACCACGTTCCTCTCGCAAGCTACCACATGCAGTACAGCCACGGTTCGTTCAGGTACCCTCAACGAGACGTGGAAACTTACCCGCATTCCAGGAATATCTGCCTTTTCCGCTGCCCCGTTCTCCCCTCCTATGATTTTCAGGACCAAACCCCGCAACCAAGTCACGAAACACGAGCGATCGCAGATTACAGAGGGAAAATGCCATAAATGTAGCAAGTGGATTCCCCTCGAGACAATCAAAGATGCCGATGTAAAGGTACTGTTCGTTTCTGTGGTCGCAATTAAACTTTTAAAAACTTAAAGATGTTTTATGCAGGTTAAGGAGATCTTTTGGTCAGCATAAATTTGTGCCCTAGCCCCAACACTCCCGACTCATCTTTCTCAAACACAGGTGGAAGCACGCCGCTACTTGTCACCACGGATCCACAATCGAAGGGGAACGCGACGTCTTTGTTGAGGATCACTTTTATCAGAAAATTGTACAAAGCAGCTAATCTTGACACACCGGACTTGTATGTACTTGTAAACCTCTCTCAAAGGAGTTTGTAGCCATTATGTAGGAATTTCGCCGCCCCATGCCTTGATGGCCGAAATGTTGTACCAATAGATATGGTCTTTGTTCGAGGGTTATTTTCGTTCGCATCCAACAGATCTGTACCAAGTCCGATTAACGGTATCCGCCGCGACCCATAGAGCCATGGGCGAGATATTTATCTCGACTGAACGTGATCCACCAGGAGTATGTTCGGTGGGTACGTTGGACAGCCTGCCACTCGCTTAACTACATATCATTCGCAGAGGGATGTTGTCACAGGACTTGGCATAAACTTACAGGCCCGATCCCTTGTTTGTTTACGCACATGTTTTTGCTTTCATTAGGGTTTTCGTTTCGCCTTAGGGTAACAACCAATCAAGTTAAGGTATCCCAATAAATGGGGAAAGGTGTACGTAGAGACAAAATGGACGCAAGTCGAAACCAGCAACTTGTAGGTCTCTATCTCTGCCTCTCTTCCTCATGTCTGTCTCGTTGCCTCCATGATGCGAGAGAACAGGGAGTTGGGGTTCGCCATCAAAACCTTTGGGGAGTCGAACTCGGCGGGGGTCCCCTCGTCCATGACCAAAACGTGGTCGCACTCCTTCAAGACCTGGTCGCTGAGGCGGTGCATGACGGAAAGGATGGTGGCTCCAGGGCAGTTAACTCGCATGGTCTTTTGCAAGAAGGCATCGGAACCGGCGTCAACGGAGGCAGTGGCCTCATCCAACAACAGGATCTTGGGGTTGCGGAGGATAGCGCCGGCCAGGCACAGGAGTTGACGTTGGCCGACGGAGTAGTTGGAGCCGTTGTCAGCGACGGTGGTATCGAGCTTGTCCTCCTGGTTGGAGATGAAGTCCTTGAGACCAACCAACTCGAGAGCGTGCCAAAGGGATGTATCGTCGTAGCGACCCTCGAAGTCCAAAGCGGTGCGGATGGTTCCGGAGAAAATGAACGGATCTATTCAGGTAGGTTAGTCACCATAAGAAACGGTAGAAGGGGGATTGAAATACCCTGGGGGATCAACTCCATACCGCGGCGGAGAGTGTGAACACCAAGCTTGGAGACGTCTTCGCCATCGACCAAAACGTTCCCCTTGCCGAGCTCCAAAAGCCTGAGCAAGGCCGAGAGCAATGTGCTCTTTCCGGACCCAGTACGGCCAACGATGAACACAGTGGTGCCGGGTTGGATGCGGATGTTGACGTCCTTGAGAACGGGCTTCTCGGGGCGACTGGGGTAGGCAGCCTCAACACCCTTGAAGATGATCTCACCGCGGGATGGCCATGCGCCTTCAGCAGGGTCAGTGGGCAAGTGGGGGGCAGCATCCTTGGGAAGTTTCTCGGAGTACTCCTGAAGACGCTCGACGGAGCTCATCTCGGACTCGATGGTAGCGGCGGCCTTGACCAACAGGTTCATGATGTAAGTGAGAGCAGTTGCGTAGGCCAAAGCGGAGCCGAACTGGGAGGTGTTCATGACCTTTGTGGTCTTTCCGAGCATAGCGATGGCGAGGACGACCAAAGCGGAGAGGAGCTCCATGCGGAGGGTGAGCCAGATCTCGGCGGTGTTTCGGAGGTACAGGGGCTTGTTGCTGTCGTCGATCAAGTGGGTGGCGCTGCCGGCAAAGTCGTCCTCGCGCTTGAAGGCGGCGATGGTGGGGATTCCGTCGAGAGTCTCGTTGACTTTGGATTGGAGGGGAGATCTCATGCGGGATTCGAGACGCTTCAGCTCACGGAGGGTAGCACGGTAGAAGCGGAGGAGGAACCAGTTGACGATAAACACAGGAGCTAAAACGCCAAGGATAACTGGGGAGCTGCGACCAAGGATAGCGATAGCGGTGATCAGGGATCCGAAACCAGCGATGGCCTGGAAGATCTGGGGCATGAGGCGCTGGTCGATGGACTCCATATCCTTGGAGAAACGGTTGATGACACGGCCGGCAGGGTTAGCGTGGAACCATCCCATGGGAGCACCGATGACACCGGAGAAAGCCTTGTTGTGGAAGGTGCGGGAAGCAGAGAGAACACCGAAGAGGATAAAGATGTTGAGGACGACCATCAAGAAAGAGGTGGCGACGCCAATACCGTCGTAGATGCCGAACCAGAACTCAATCTTCCGATGGAACTGGTTCGTGGTCCACCAGGTGAGCCACTGGTTCATCATGACGGCACCGGCCTGTTGGGAGGCGACGGAGAGGATCAAAGCGATGATCATCTTCCACCCACCAGCGGCCCTAATGTAAGACCACCAGGTAGAACCACGGATGGCGCCAGTGGTAACATCCTCATCATGAACGATGTTTCCGGCGGGAGCATCCTCGGTATTTGGGGCCTTCTTAGGCTTGGCGGCTTCCTGCCCGTTGGAGTTCTTGTCAGCCTTCTCAGTGCGCTTCTCAACAGCATCGACCATCTTGCGGAGCTGGCCATTCTGGCGGTAGAGTTGAGCGTAGGATCCTTGCTCAGCAATGGTACCGTTGTTCAAGACGATGATATGGTCAACCTGGGGGAGGAAGCTGAGAGCCTGGGTGACCAGGAGACGAGTCTTGCCATGGAGGGCGTCGAGGAAACACTCTTGGAAGACGGTGCGTCCAACGCGTGGATCGAGAGCAGCGAGGGGGTCATCCAACAAGTAGATGTCGGCGTCGGCGTAGACAGCACGGGCCAGGGAAAGACGGGCCTTCTGACCACCGGACAAGTTAGCGCCGCGCTCGACGATCTCACTGGCGATACCGTTGGGGAGACGCTCGAGATCAGCGGCGAAGGAAGCGGCACCAACGGCACGCTTGAGGCGTTGGGTATCCATGGGCTTGCCGAAGGTGATGTTCTCCTGGACGGTGGAGGACTGGATCCATGCTTGCTGAGGGCAGTAGGCGATGGAACCGTTAGCGACGACCTGCAATGGTTATTAGCAATTGTCAGAGTCAATGGATGAATACGCTTCACCTTTCCAGAGACGGAGTTCATCTCGCCGAGGACCGCAGAGAAGAGGGAGCTCTTTCCACAACCAACGGGTCCGATAATGGCAGTCAAGCTACCCTTCTTGATGGACATGTTGATGTCGTGGATAAAAGCCTTGGGCTTCTCGGCGTTCTCGTCGGCAGCAAGAGCAGGGGCATCGTCCTTCTTGGCCCACTCGAAAGATCCATTGGAGATACGGATTGGATCGGTGTTGACTGGATGGACATCAGAGGAAACTGGAACAGCCTCAGAGGCCATCAAGAAGGTGTAGATGCGGCCCCAGGAAGCAGCGGCGATGGCGCAGGCACTAAATGACAGGTTGAGAACGTCACTTCCAAGGTAATCTCGGAGGAACATACCTGAGGAGTTGTGGGAGGGCGATCAAAGGCTCGACCAACATAGAGAAGAAAGAGATGGCGGGGAAGACACGAGCAGCGGTGATTTCACCCTTGTGTTTACCGAACAGGGACAAGGCGGCAATGGGAACCAAGGTGTTGGCCAACTGACCGACGATGACGAAGACAGTGACACCGATGTTGAAAGTCCTCAAGTATTTGAGCTGGGTCTGACGAACGACCTCGAGGCGCTGAAGAAAGATGCCCTCCCAGCCGCGAACCTTGATCAAGGTCATGCCCTCCATGATCTCCTTAATCATCTTCATGCGCTTGTCACCGAAACGAGCGAACATGGGAGCAGAGGTGCGGAAGAAGAGAGGGACAACGAGGATGAGGAGAAGGAGGGCGCCAAACAGAACCCCAACACCGGCCCAGACGGAGACACCGAGAACGCGGTAGAGGAGGTAGACGGTAACACCGAGTTGAATGGGGATGGACCAGGTGAGGTTACCGAGCTCGATTGCCTTGGAGACAGCCTCGGCATCGACGTTGACGAGGTTCAAGATGTAGCCCTTCTCAAACCTTCCAATACCCTGGGGACCGAGGCGCAAGGACTTCTTGTAGACAGCGCCAACGAGGGCGGTCTTCACACTCAGGGCAGTGCTCTTGATCATGTTCTCGGAGGTGCGTCCGAAGACGGTCTGGAAAACCTTGGTGCCGAACAAAGAGAGAGCGAGAATCCAGAGGGTGGGAGTGAACAAGGGGACACCACCAGTGATCTCCTTGATGGCGTCGTCGAACATCTTCGCGCCCTCAGGGCTCTTGGGACGCTCAGGAGCACTGGCAGCGATGATCAGCTGCTGAATGAGGATGGGACCGAACAAACCCATGAGGATGGAAAGGAACCAGAGGAGAGCAGAAGTCCAGCTAAGAAAGAATGAGCCAAGCACGACAAATGAAGCGGGGAGGGGACTTGCAAGAACTTGCGGGCGTAGTTCATCATGGAACCCCACAACGGAGGGAGATCCTTGCTTGGCTGCTTGCAGAAAGAGTCGTACTCAGTCCAGAACTTGGTGAGCCAGCCGTCGATGTGAACAGAGGAATCGTTGGGGTTGAGGTTGTAGAGGTCGTCCTTGGTGAGGGGCTTCTTGGAACCCTTCCACATCAGGCTGGTCATCCAGGAGACGAAGACGTAGCTGACGGGGTTGGGATCGACGGTGTAAACCTGTTGCTTGTCCTGGACTTTGTCAGACTTGGAGATACCGGCCTCGAGATCGATGTCATCGAAATTCTTGCGGGTGGGCTGGAAATCGACCTCGGTGTAAGAAGAGTTGACGGTTTCGCAAGTAGCAGCGGAGGCGGAGGAGAAGCGGGTCTGAGCGGGAGAAGCAGCGGCGTCACCTGGATGATAGAGGAGCTGAGTTCGAAAGCAGATAAGGGGGGGCGATGAAGCTTACCAGCGATATGGGAAGCGATGACCTCGGCGCTGACGTTATCCTCGAAAAGACGGACGATGTCCTCGTCGTACTCGTACCTCTCCTGGAGCCAGAAGTAGAGCTGGGCGGTGGCGACAGAGTTGAGACCAGCGAGCTTCAGGGGAAGGTAGGTGGGAACGGAAGAGGAGGCTGGCAAGGACAAGAGGGTGGTGACGTGGGAAGCAATCTCGAGAGCAATCCTGGACCTGAGAGAGATCTCCATGATAGAAGAGGGCCGAACGGGAGGAGGGTAGGTGGGGGTGGTATCGAATCGAGGGGAGAAAGACTCGGCAGCAGGGGTAGGGGTGGAATTCGGAGAGTAGATGGCAATGGTGGGGATCTCTGGAATCGCAGGGAAAGTGGAGGAGCGGAAAGCGGAGAGGGACATGGGCGGCATGGAGGTGATGCGAGCGGTTCCTGGCTGACGAGCAGAGGGCGGAGAGAGGAGACCGGTGGAAGGAGGACCGAACTCGATGTTAGTGAGGACAGGGCGGCTCCTGCGAGAAGAGCGCCTGGCTTCCCAACGCTCTTCAGCGATGGAGCGGAGAACGGAGATGTCAATGTCACCGTCCTCATCGACGGGCATCTCCGTGAGCTGCTTGGCGAACGAGATCATGGCGGCAAGGGGCTCGGGAAAAGAGGGGCAGGTCAAGAGAATCTCCCTAGCAGCTTTGAGGAAAGACAGCTCGTCGACCTTGGAGAGACCGGTGAAGAAGAGGGCCAACCGAGAGCTGGAGGAGGAAGAGACGAGCTTGGCGGAGATAAGGGAGTAAGAAGAAAGGGCGATAATCAAGGTGGATTCAACGGTGGTCAAGTCGACCCAGAAACCGTTGATCTGCACAAGATTCTCGGAGGGAGACATTATGAGCGTAGTCGTGACAGAAGGGTATTAAGAAAAGACGGGGTGTGTCGTGAATTGGTTGCAAAAGCAGGCGACCAGCGTCCAAGGTCGATAATCGTCAAGATTAATCGAGGAGAGCTGAAGAAGGAGGTCAGAGGAGAGAGAGAGGCCGGGAGGATGGGGGTACTCACAAGACGAAAACGAAAGGAAGGACCGAAACAACCCGAAGGCGAGCTGCAGTGGACTTGGTGGCACTGAGAGCACGGGGGTAAAAATTGGGAGAGGACCACCCTTTTATGTGGAGGGCTCTGTGGTCGGGGTGATGGATCACCTCGGTCATTATGTATAGCCATCGTGTGATGAAACGGATTGGAGGCGTCAAAATCCCCGGATCACGTTTTACCATAAAGTGGGCGGTGAGCAATAGAACCAGGGTTGGGAGTTTTCGTGCGCGGGAGAGGAGCTGATTCAAGTCGGGGGAATCGGGGTGTTTCCGGCGGGGAGCGGTGATGGAGGAGGAGGAGGAGGAGGAGGAGGAGGAGAGAAGCGGAGAAGACGGGTTGTGGAATTGTTTCCGATCAACGCTGCCGCGGCGGAACTCCCTTAGCGAAACGCGGGGGCCCTGAAGATCAACCAGTGTTCCATCCAAGCCTCCCTGCAGGTGTTTGCGCTCTCCCGATCTTCTCACTAGCCACCCATTCCGCCCAGTCTTACCGTTGGGAGAGAGAGAGATCAGCTAACGTTCGATCGCCCCTTTCCCCGACACGTGACACAGATTCCCTCCCTCCCCAACTCCCGAGCCAGCGCGCACCGCACAGACAGATGTTGGTCACCATCAGGGGGCACGCCCGTCCTTCGTGGTCGAAACTCGTCCGGAGATGGCTTAGCTCTCCTGTTCAGCGGCAAGTCTCCCCAGCCTTCACAATCGCCCCTTAAAACCTGACAGTCTTCTCAAGTCCTTCCGGAATCCCTCTCGATCCCTCCGGTCCCCCGACCGCTGCTGCTGAGCCACAGTGGGCCGCGGCCACCGTTCACGGTCGCTCTCTCCACCTTCCATACCGGCATCCGAGGACACACAACATCCCAGTCGCCATGATCCATTTCCGTTCCTACTTCCCCCACCTTCTCGACCAGTTCACTCATTTCGCTTCTCATTCCGCGTCCGCCCTCGCCATCCCAATTTCGCGCCCAGTCGCTTTACCGACACAACGCTCTTTGTGGACCGTTCTCAAAGGCCCGTTTGCCCACAAGAAGAAGCAAGAAAACTTTGAGCGCAAGGTCCGCAAGCGCGCAATCAAGGCGTGGGACGCGGACCCCGAGGTCGTCGAACGCTGGGTGAAATACCTCGAGAACCACGCGATGGGCGGTGTCGGTATGCGCGTCATAAAGTGGGAGAGGGCCAGGGTTGGAGTCGGAAAGGATAGACTAGAGCACGTCAAGGGTCAAATGAGGCTGGCCTCCGCGACAAGTTCCGACAAAGTCAAGGCGCTCGGTGAAAAGATTGTTCAGCAAGAACTCGCCAGCGACTTTGTCGACACCTGAGTACATCACCTTAGATTACATTTCCAGCATACAAGTAGTAACTTACAATACTCGGTATCCCGAATCCATTCAGTCGGTCCGGCGATTGCCGCCACAGGTTCAACATGTCCGGCCACGACAGCGACCCATTCTACCTCAGGTGAGATTTCCTGGCTGTGCCCCAGAACCCAGCGCATGGGCAAAAGAACTCACCCACGGTTCTTTTGCCCACCATGTAAAGATACTAGTAAGCATATTCACGGATACCAGTCCGTTAATCGTTTCTCACTTTCACCGCCCCCAGCACTGGGCATTCCGGAAAACACGGCCACGAATTCCTTGAATTCGAATACAGTCATGGACGACTGCGTTACGCCAACAACTCCAACTACCGCAACGACAGTTTGATCAGGAAAGAGAGTACGCGTCACCTCACCCCCCTCCCGTTCCGTCTTCTAACTCCCGTCCTACCCTAGTGTGGGTCGGACCACTGATCGTGAAGGAGCTCAAGAGAATCGTAGAGTCGAGCGAAATCACAAAGTACGTAACACACCGAAAGTTGTTGACCGCATACCTGATCTCCGCCATGCACCCAAAGGGAAGATGACACGAATTGGCCAAAAAAGAACATCGTTGGAAAACAAGAGCTCGAGATCCGCGTTGGCAACGATCACATCGCATTTGAGGTAAAGATACTGGACGTTCCCCGGTATAGCGCCGTGGATCGCTGACGGACCATTGTCGGCAGACCGCAAAGATCGGTTCATTGGTTGACATCCAGGACAGCGAAGATCCAGAAGGTCTTCGCGTTTTCTACTATCTCGTACAAGACCTGAAGGCAAGTTTTACCACCTCCGGACCGCAACTCCCCCGCTGAGCGCCGTCCTGCAGTGCCTTATCTTTTCCCTGATCTCCCTCCACTTTAAGATCAAGCCCATCTAGATGGCTGCTGGGAGCTTCGCCGCTGTGGATCACTGTTCTGCTAGTACGGACGTCTCGTCCATGTATGTAACCTGTGCTGGGTGTAGCCACGGATCGCGAATGGACACTGTTGCACAGCCCCCGCCGTTTTCTCGGCTGGCGATTGTTCGAGTGGCGCACGGCCTGAGGCATAGCATCCTTATATTTGCCACCTTCTCTTTTCAGCCAGCCCCAGGCCGCTGGCACCTGGCAGACTCATCTAGAATCACCGCATGTTATCGTCTCTCTCCTAGTCCGCCGGGTATAAAACATGGTCTCTCTCTCCGCCGTCCTCTCCTCCCTCTCCCCCCGGCGTCACCTCTCCACTATGGTCTCTACGCCAACAAGAAGGCTCTTCAGCAAGGAGGAAACCACATATGCCACCTCTTCCGCCCCTCCCCTCCCGCACACCCCGAACCCTCCGTCCTCTACCAAGTCCAAGCCAGAACCTCTGCCCCCCTCTCAGAATGAGGCCCCGAGCCCCGAATCGCCGGATGGTGCTGGGGATGATTTCCTCATGGAGATTTTCTCCGATAGCGACGACGATAGCGACAGCGATTCCGACGAAGACCGGCGGACGGTTCCCAAGTTCGACTACGATGCTCGGTTCAGACCCCTCGAAAACCTCAACTTGTCCACAGTTCAGGACCCAGACCCAGAAGCTGAACTCTGCTTCGTCCTGGAGGATTTTGGCCCTGAAAACATCAAGAGCTGGTGTCTCCCGGATTTCGTTTCCGCAGACGTCTTTGCAATCGTGAAGGGTGGAGAACCGGTCGATTTCATCACAGAATTTAACGAATTCTTCTGGCGTACGTCGTTTTCCCCCGCCGTCTGTGGCTCGCGATGCTGAATGAACCAGTCGTTAGGGTGCATCGCACGAGCAAAGCGGGCGTTGTCCCCGCGTTTAACGTCGAAGGCCAATTCGAGAGAGAGGCGAGGTACAACAAGGAAGCTAATGAGAAGGTACGTCTGTCCCCATCTCTCACCATCGGGACCGTCCTTGACGCGTGCTTCGGCAGCAATCGCACCAGAGAGCACCCTCCAAACGATCGTTCAAAGATCCAAACACAACCCACGATGCAGATCTGCTGGAAAATGTGTTTGTAGAAGATGAACCCAATGAACAACCACGAAATCCAAGATCTGTGGGCTTTAAATCGATTGTCCCACAGAAAGTGTTCCGATACGTTGCTCCTGATTATACCGCCGCTGGTAAGGAGCCCCCCGAACCGGTATCCTGGATAGATGGTTGGGTCGAAGTAGTTTGCCCAGAAGACGAAAGCCTGGAGAATGCGGACGCCTGGCGTCCTGGGCGTGGCCGGATCCGTCACAATGGGTTCAGGAGGTTTAGAATGTGATCTTGGGTTTAAAGTAGATTCTTTTTTCGGACAGCCCTTTGTATGTTCGTCGTCATGACCTGTAGCCCTTAACTTGCTTTGCTGTATACCACTCAGGCTCCCGGTATGTATTTCCTGTTGTACTGTGATGGAAGAGACGCGTGTGTCACGAGGGTTATGCGTGATTCCCACGTGGTGGGCTCGAACCAAAAATTCGAATTCGAATTTCGTTGTCCCTGTTTGTCGCATCCCCCGTGTGGAGAATCACTTCCGTTGTAGTCCCCGCCTTCATCCCCCCAGCTGGCCAACTTCGCAACTCCCTCGACACCACAGACTGTCGCTGCGACCGATAGCTGCTCATCGACAACGATAGGCTCGATCCCGCCACCCTTCCAACCCCTCAGGCCATGCAGCAAACCTTCGGTGGCAAGTACAGAATCGAAGAGGCAATCGCGAATGGCGGTTGTGGTACGCCGCTTTCATTCTCGTTTCCCCGCTCGCGTCCCTGAAGCCTAACCCCACGACAGGTTCAGTGTACCTCGGCACGCATACAGTCGCCGGGAAGGAGGTCGCCATCAAACTCCAGCCCACCGTCCCCCGCAACAGCCCCATCCGACAGGAATCAAAGATATACAAAACCCTCTCTGGCTCACCTGGTATACCCTGGATTATGTGGTCTGGAAAGCACGGAGATTTCGATGTCATGATCCTTGACCTCCTCGGGCCCTCCCTGGAGGACCTATTCAAGATGTGCAGCAAGCACTTTTCCTTGAAGACCGTCCTTCTAATTGCAGACCAGCTGGTGAGCCCTTCCCCGCACTACGACCCTCTCGACGTCACCCACGCGATATTTCCTTTTTGGGCGGCGTTAACCTTGCCTCCTTGCCCATCCCCAGCTGGAGCGCATAGAATTCATCCACTCTCGCGATCTAGTCCACAGAGACGTCAAACCCGCCAATTTTGTCATGGGTGTCGACAAGTCATCCTCGGTGATCAACGTGATTGATTTCGGGCTGGCCAAGAAATTCAGAGACCCCCGGACAACTATGCACATTCCATACCAGCAAGATGAGCAGCATAGAGTTGGAACCTCACTTTTCGCATCGATACATACCCACAACAGTATCGGTGAGCGGAATTCATCCTATCGCTTCTCCGGTTCCCCTGACACCTTTTAGAGTGCTCACGACGGGACGACCTAGAGTCCCTAGCTTATATGCTCATTTATTTTATTCGAGGAAACCTTCCATGGCGTCGTCTACACGGAGAAACGGTTGCGGAAACGTGGGACATCATCCGCGACAAGAAACTCGAGACCGAGCAACTTCTGACCGTTGGCCTCCCCGAAGAGTTCGACATCTTTTACAAGTACACCAGGAGTCTTGATTTCGACGATCTCCCGGACTACGAGGGACTCCGAAACCTATTTCGAGGTCTTGCAGCCAAACACGGTATCGAGTACGACTTCAAGTTTGACTGGGTTAGCGGGAGGCCGAAGAAGGCGAGGAAACGGCACTGTGCCGCCTGCCATGCCAAACACCAGTCGACCTGATACGAGGCGTTTACTGACCAGGCGAATGATCGGTTGTATACTATAATCATCGGTGAGCTGTCCTATCCCCGCCCCGCTGTGACCCTTTAACCCTCCTTCCTAGACACCGCGTTGCCACTCCCGTGCTCACACCCCTCCCGCAAAAGGGTTCGCGATAGATGCTAAACGCGTTTATGATGCCCTTCTGCGTGGAAGATTATCCGATCCCTCCTATTCACTATCGTTCATTATCGATAAGCTACCAATGGAATTTGGGCCCTTGTCCCTTTCCCTCCTCCTCCGGAAGATCCGGGACTGTGTCGTTTACGTGGGTTCCCTGCACCCTCCCGCGTTTTTCTCGTCAGTTGTTTGATGTGTGTGGTCATTAGATTAAGTTTGTCGTCCTGGTTCTTTATAATTTGTCCTTGACTTTGTTGTTTTGACACTCCGCTTCACTAACGCATCCTCGTGTTTTCAGCGTGCCTTTTTTGTTCCTATACCATACCTTCTTAATCAACCAGTTCGAGTTGGACTGTCCAACCTTGGCCATTCCTTCTACCACACCCCATCCCCCTCCAACGGAACCATCCGTTTCGCTGGTATTCAAAGTGATGCCGGTGATTGCAGGGGTGATCGGGTTTCCTATAGACCGCCACCCAGTGCGCCATCCTTACACGAGGTGGGAACGAACATGAGCATCAAGGGGATTGACACTTGGTCGGCGCCCGAGTACAACAAAACCGCCTTGTTTGTATACTCGACAGAGTACACCACACCGATACTCACTCCTCGATCCTAAATCTGGAGACAAGATCTTCGAGTTTGGATGTGGTACCGGTGAGGTAACTCTCAAGCTTTCAGGGGTTGTTGGGGGTATCGTTGTGGGTGTAGACTCCAGTCAGAACATGGCAAGCACGACAAGACTTTCTGTGGAACGCGACTTGTTTCTCACTAGCTGGCCACTCGCGAACTTGCCGGGCAATGTACATTATAATCTGAGATCGCCGGGCAATGCTTATTGGCATTGTGCCCGGGGCCGCAGGTCCCGGGCACGCGCAACACACAAGGGCTTTGACACCCGGGTGACCTGACTCGGCGACGGAATTTGGCCGCACACAATGATTTTATGTAGGGCTGCCACCCGTGGATGACCGGGAGTTTCCACTTTCTGCCCACCCCTTGAGGGCATCTCCCAATAACGAACGATGTCATCTGTAGTAGACCACGCGTGAACTTGCTAGGCAGCACTCCACCTGGACAACACTTAATATTAAGTATGATATGAGATTTCTGGGCAATTCTCATTGGCATTGCGCCCAGGACCCGCAGCTGCGTGCAAGAACTCCACCTGCAAGAGACCTGAGCTTGGCCGGGCGTTGTTCACACACAATCATTTCAATTGGGTCCCTGCTGGGGATTGGATATGTGGAAACAGAGTGCGATGCAGCGGTCCACCTATTGCCAGTAGTTTTCTTTTTTTGAATATATATATATATAATTTTTTTTTTTGCAAGACATTTTACCCTGGGGGTACCCTCCCCAGTGGTCGGGATGTCTTGAGTCTTGTTGTTCCCTTGACTGAGTGCCAATATTCAAGATTCCATCATCGCGTCCAACAGCGCACCTAAAGCACACCACTGTTTGAGCAGGGGCTTGAGCCATCGGCCCACTGAGGCCTGACCTGGTGACTTCAAGAGCCTCACCCACCCTCCAAGAGCGAACAGGTTTTGCCCACACACACACACTGATTTTAAACCGGTTCCCACTGAGAATTCTTGTACTGTGTTCTTTTGAAACTCTGTGAGAAACATTTTATCCCAGGGGGATATACCTTCCTCAGTAGTTGGGACGTTGTTGTTCCCTCAACTGCGTGTTGAGCTTGAGTGGGGAATTGCCAGCCCGCTCAGGCCCAACCTCTCCTTGTTGTCACTCAGGGGGGTTTCTGCTTTCAGCCTACCCCTTGAGGGTGTGGGCCAATCATGAGTAAGATCGATAGTTGTCTGTCTTTTGTATATGTAGATGTAGATATGTGTCAGGGCGGACCTCGGCGGTCACCTGAAGTGCAGTCAACGCTGGTCTCACTGGGGGCAAGGGGTCACTTACCTAGCAGGCCCATTGTGAGTTCATGGTGGGTTCTGAAACAATTCACCCCCACTTTACCCAATGGGTCCATGCTGGGTTCTTTTTAAAAGTACACACCAATCTGCCCCCCAAGAACCCACCAGGTAAAGGGTGAGTTCTTTATGAAAGAGCCCACTGATTTGCTCCAAATGGACCTGGCAGGTACATTCTGGGTGTTTTTTGAAAGTACCCACCAGTTCGCTCCCACCATACCCAGTGGGTAAGGTGTGGGTACTTTCAAAAAGTACCCACCAATTTGATCAAAAAGTACCCAGTGGGTAAAAATTGAGTATTTCCTCAAAGAACCCAGTGATTTGCTCCAAACTTAACCAGGGGGTAAGGTGTGGGCTATTTTTAGAAGTACCCACCACTTTGCCCACACTTTACTCAGTGGGTTCATTGTGAGTTTATGCTGAGTTTGTTGAGAAATTGAGTATATTATGAGTTTTTTGTGAGTTCATTGTAAAGAACCCACTGGCTAAAGTGTGGACGAATTGGTGGGTACTTCTAAAGATAGCCCACACCTTACCCCCTGGTTAAGTTTGGAGCAAATCCCTGGGTTCTTTGAGGAAATACTCAATTTTTACCCACTGGGTACTTTTTGATCAAATTGGTGGGTACTTTTTGAAAGTACCCACACCTTACCCACTGGGTATGGTGGGAGCGAACTGGTGGGTACTTTCAAAAAACACCCAGAATGTACCTGCCAGGTCCATTTGGAGCAAATCAGTGGGCTCTTTCATAAAGAACTCACCCTTTACCTGGTGGGTTCTTGGGGGGCAGATTGGTGTGTACTTTTAAAAAGAACCCAGCATGGACCCATTGGGTAAAGTGGGGGTGAATTGTTTCAGAACCCACCATGAACTCACAATGGGCCTGCCAGGTAAGTGACCCCTTGCCCCCAGTGTCATGCTGGGAAGATGGTTTGGAGGGATAGGTTTAGGAACGTGGAGTCAACCCATTTCCAGGAGGAGATGATGGCTTGAGGTTTGGTGATTGAGCACCTGGAGGTTGACCCTGTTCCTGAGGTGGTGGATACTTGTCTGGGGTTTACTGCGGTGGCAATGGCTGAAGTCTTCTCTGAGTTAGAGAAGCGTGACGAAGAGGTGGGAGATTTGGATCCCGAGATCGCTTTAGGTTTTGCTAATCCTTTCTCCTTTAGAACTTGGAGTTGAAGAACAAGGTGAACGCTTTGGAGAAGCATTGCTCCGGGATGGCCAATAGGTGTGAGGCGTTGATGGGGAAGTATGAGTTGTTGTTGAGGAGGACAACCCAGGTGGAGATGTCCGTGGGTATCATGAGGAGTAGGTTTGAGACCTATCCTCCTCAACAGTTTGACTTGATGGACATTTTGGATACTCCCATCACCTTGGGGAGTCACGTGGTGACCTCTGGGCCTAGGACTTTGGAGGAGAGGATTGAGTTGGGTCAGGATTGGGAGCAGTGGTTGGCAAGTGTGGAGGATGTTGAGGAGGAGGAGAGATCAGTGGCTGTCAGGGCGGACCTCGGCGGTCACCTGAAATACAGTCAACGCTGGTCTGTGTCAGGGCGGACTTCGGTGGTTACCTGAAATACAGTTGACGCTGGTCTGGAGTTCGTGCTGGGGTGCTACTGGGGGCGCAGGGCGCAGTATGCAGAGGGGAGAACAGAGGAGGGTTGTGAGAACAAGAGGGAACAAGGGAGAAGTCGGAGTCACTCAGGACCAATGTCGTGTTTGGTAAGAACTGAAGGAGTATCCTGAGTTGACAAAATCTAAAGAATGACAGCGACTGTCTACCACTATATATAGGGACCGAGTTTAGGGCAGGCAGTGCGCACAGACCATGTATCAACCAAAGATGGGAACAAACAAA
>Ga0307516_10002188_pt1 | contig 26480 bp, 22 predicted proteins | sample 19_EM_MG_FD_203310 | JGI IMG/M metagenome (GOLD analysis project Ga0307516, IMG submission 203310) | Populus trichocarpa ectomycorrhiza microbial communities from riparian zone in the Pacific Northwest, United States - 19_EM | ecosystem: Host-associated > Plants > Roots > Unclassified | place...
TGTTCACCAGCTTTAGCGGCTTGTATACGGAATTTTATTATGCTTACTTCGATGCGGCGGGCAAACAGGACCCTACGCCGGCCAGGTATACCATTAATTTCTCCTGGATATTGGATACGAAGCTCACTTCCTTCGCCGTGCGGGGAACAGACCTGGGCGCCGTGCTGAACTGGACTTCGGAGAATGAGACGGACGGACTTTATTACAGCGTGGAAAGATCTGTCGACGGCGCTAATTTCGCGACCATCGGCCATGTTGAAAGTACGGCTAATGGTGCGGCTAAGGCGGATCATACCTATACGGATAACAACCCGAACGGCCCCGTTACCTACTACCGGCTGAAGCTGGTGGATAAGAGCGGCAAGGTGTTCTATAGCAATATCGTGGTGCTGGGATCTATGCCGGGAAGGTCGGCAGCCGATGTCACTCCCAATCCTTTCCGCGATGTGTTGAATGTACGGTTGAGCCTGGTAAATGCAGGCAAGCTATCCATCCGTTTGCTGGATAGTAAAGGAATGGTCGTGCGGGAAGGAGAATATACGGGAACCAAAGGGGATAACCTCTTCCAGATAAGCAATCTCGGTGTTTTACCGGTGTCGGTTTATTTTGTACAGATAGCATTATCTGATCGGATCATTGTGCAGAAGGTATCCAATCGGTAAACTAATTCAGTACACCTTTATCCGTAGAGCCATGAAAAACTTATCGACCCTATGCCTGACCCTTTTGGGGTGGTTTCACCCCTATGCGCAAACGAATATATCGGTGACCAGCCCCGAAGTGGACAATATCCTCCAGGGGAACTATGTCCCCGGGAATTATCCGGCGACAACGGTGATCACCAATCCCAACCAGATCTCTGCCGAGTTGATCAGCAGGATCTCCCCGGATTCGCTGAGGGCGGATATTACAGCCCTCATCGGGTTTAAGAACAGGAACACCTATTCGGACACCGCATCCAGTACCACGGGTATCGGTGCCGCGCGAAGATGGGCCTTTAATAAATTCCAGCAGTACAGCAGCCTGAACGATAACAGGCTCCGTCCTGCCTTTCTCGAATTCGACTGGATCACCAGTCCTCCCTGCTCCGGCAAGACCCGGGATTTCCGGAATGTGATCGCCGTATTGCCGGGCAGCCAGATCGCTAACCCGTCCCTCGTCATCATCGAGGCCCACCTCGATAGCCGTTGCGTAGGTCTTTGCGATATCACCTGCGATGCGCAGGGAGCCGGGGATAATGCCGGCGGTGCGGCCATGGTGCTGGAATTGGCCAGGGTCATGAGCAGATATACTTTCCGGAGCACCATCGTATTCTGCCTGACCATCGGAGAGGAACAACAGGAAATGGGGGCGAAAGCCTTTGTCAAATACCTTGTGGCGAATGGCATACCCGTAAAAGCCATTAACAATAATGATGTATCGGCCGGTACTTTTTGCGGACACACCAATTCGCCGCCGGGCTGCCCTTTTTATGGGGACATCGATAGCATCGGGCTAAAGATCTTTTCCTTTGGAAATATCAATTCACCAAAGAAGCAATGGGCCCGGTATGTCAAGCTGGAATATAAAGAGCAGGTGAAGAACCTCGTGAATGTCGCTACCGATATCCAGATCATGACGCCGGATGAACGGACCAACCGTTCGGGAGACCATCAACCTTTTACTTCCGCTACACCCAGCTATACCGCCGTGCGATTCACCCAGGCCAATGAGGATGGGGATGCCAACAGCGCCCCAGCGAGTTATAAGGACCGGCAGCATACGAGCCACGATAGCCTGGGGGCCGACTTCAATCATGATGGGGTGCTGGACACCGTGTTCCTGGATATGGATTATCTCGCCCGGAATACCCTGGTGAACGGTAATTCACTGGCCATGGTAGCCCTGGGCCCCGATACCATTTTAATGAATGCCTCCCTGCTGACCTCTAATAGGGTAAGGGTACAATTCACGCCCGGCGGCTATCCCGCCTACCGGGTCGCCGTCCGCGCATTGACCAATGACTGGGACACCGTCTATACCATCACGGGGCAAACGGCGGATACGATTACCGTGCCTTATGGCACCAGCAAGACCTTTTATATCAGCGCCGCCGCCGTCGATCATGCGGGTACGGAAAGCCAGTTCTCCACCGAATATACTTTGTTTACCGGCCTGGTGCTCCTTGCCATGGCGGATACGCCCGTTATCGCGCCTCCGGTGACCAATACCTATGGGATCCAGTTGCTGCAGAACAGGCCCAATCCCTTCGATATCGCTACCTCGATCACGATCGTATCGGGTACGGATCTGTTTGCGGACAGAGCCTGGATCAATATCAGCAGCCTGGATGGAAGGATCCTGCGCAGGTTGAAAGTTATCTTGAGGAAAGGAGTGAACGAAGTACAGTATGACCACGGCTTCGGGATGACCGGGACCTATATTTATTCCCTGATCATTGATGGACTGCCCGTACAGAGCAGAAAAATGGTATTTGGAAGAAGATAAAGAACAATATTGGCTAAGGGCCTTTAATGCCGGCTACTTATCTTTGCGGATGATCCGGCATTTTTCTTTTTTAGCCGTTGCTGGCTTTTGACAGCGGACTTCCTGTTGTATTATACAATAACTCGGAATTCAGATCCATGATCTCTTTCTCCATCTTGTGGATCCGCTTGGCAAATTTCTTGCTTTTGATGGTGCCCGCCCAGTAGCCGACTAAGAAAAGTAATAAGCCTGTAATAAACACCTGAAAGAGGTCCAGTTGAAGCTCCTGGATAGTAGAGTAGATATTTTCCATAGGGTGCTGTTTGTTGGATAAATTGGATAAACACCTAAAATTACCATAATTTATTGGTCTTTCCAAGTCAACCTGCTATGTCTCCAAAGGGCATTCCGGGCCCTCTCAGGGGTATAAAAAAAGCCGATAACGCTTGTTACCGGCCAGCCTGTTGCCCGACAAGGGCTCGAACCTCGACATTCAGATCCAGAATCTGACGTACTACCATTATACTATCGGGCAATGGGACGGCAAATGTATGAAAAATCACCCGATCTCTCACAGGCGGAACGGAGAACTATTCTTTTTTTTTGACCTCGGAAATAATCCCTATTTTAGTATGTACGAACATACCAACATACTAAACCCGAATTTCTCCATATGAAACATAAGCTGCTGATCCTTCTTTTCTTGCTATTTATGGACACTACCCATGCCGGACCGGGAAATATCGCTCCGATGGCTACCGTTACTGCTTCCACATCGCTGAATGAACATTACAGGCCCGAAAATGTAAAGGACGGGCTGATCGGGGTAGAGGGAAAAGGCGAATGGTCCTGCGAAGGAGTGGCTGCGGATTGGGGATATATACGTTTTCCCTGGATCAAATTGGAATGGCCGACGGCCCGGGTGATCAATAAGATCGTCCTGTATGACCGTCCTTCTCCGAAAGATAATATAGCCAGCGGACGCCTGGAATTCAGTGACGGTAGTGTCGTATGGGTGGATCAGATCCCCCCGGATGGCAGGGGGAAGGCCATAGCGTTTCCCGAAAGGAAGATCACCTGGGTAAAATTTGTCACCGTGGATGGTACGGGAAAGGACCTGGGCTTTTCTGAAATAGAAGTGTTCCCATCCCCCGCTCAATATGACGATTATGTTTCCTGGGTAGATCCTTATATCGAGACCAACAGGGGGCGTTATTTCTTTTTTGTAACGGGCAGCCGTCCTTTCGGAATGATCAGCGCGGCTCCGCATACGAGAAGTAAGAACCAGTATGGTGGTGGCTATAATTATAATGAGAGGAATATCCTTGGTTTCGGACAGATCCACTGCTGGATGTTATCCGGCCTGGAAGTGATGCCGGCGTCCCCCCCCGTCGACCCCACCCGTGGCGAGCAGGGGTGGAAGTCTGAATTCAGCCATGATGAAGAGATCGTTCAGCCCGGCTATCAGCGCGTTTACCTGCCGGATGCCAAAGCCTGGGTGGAGATGACGTCCACCGACCGGGTAAGCCTGTACAAATTTACCTGGACCCGGGACATGCAGGCAAGGATCCTTACCAATCTCGGCGGCTACCTGGTCGAATCCACGATGGCGAATGCCCATGTAAGGAAGGTGAATAATCATGAATTCGAAGGTTCTTTCAGTTCCATAAGACGCTATTGGGGAGGACCCGATGACGTGGAAATGTATTTCTTCATTTCGTTCAATAAGCCCTTCGATGGCCTGAACGGATGGAAGGGGTCATCGCAGTTGGAAAATATATCGGAATTGAAAGGGGACAGCGTCGGCATTGCAGCCGTCTATCAGGTAAAGGGCGGCGACCAGGTGGAAATGAAGATCGGGTTTTCTTACACCAGTATAGAGAATGCCCGGAAGAACCTGGAGGCAGAATGCCCGGACAAGAATTTCGATGAGGTCAGAAAAGAGTCGAAGGAAGTGTGGAACCAATGGTTGGGAAAAATAGATGTAAAAGGCGGAGACTACCAGCAGAAGATAAAATTCTATACGGATATCTGGCATGCCCTGTTGGGCCGTCACCGTATCAATGATCTTTCCGGTGATTACCCCGACCGGACCTCAGGCAGAAGGCATGATGGCAACCGCACCGATGCAATCTTCAAAGTAAAGACGGTGCCGAAGAACAGGGATGGCAGTCCCCGGTATAATATGTATAATTCCGACGCATTCTGGCTCACGCAATGGAACCTGAATGTTCTGTGGGGACTGGGGTGGCCGGAGATCCAGGACGAACTCTCATCCTCCCTGATGCAGTATGCGGACAACGGCTATTTGCTGCCGCGGGGCCCCTGCGGAGGAGGCTATTCGTATATCATGGAAGGCTGCCCCGCTACCAGCCTGATCGTCAGCACCTATATGAAAGGGTTGCTGACAAAGACGGATGGTGAGCATGCATTCCAGCTTATTAAGCAGAACCACCTGCCAGGGGGCATGCTGGGAAGCGCGGAGGAAATAAATTTTTATACGCAGAATGGATGGTGGTTGAACAATGCCGGGATCACGATCGAAGCGGGGTTCCAGGACTGGGGCGCCGCCCAGATGGCGAAGAAGCTGGGAAAGAAGGATGACTATGATTTCTTCATACGGCGTTCGCAAGGCTGGAAAACTTGTTTTGACTCTGCGCAGAAACTACTATTTCCCAGGGACAAGGATGGGAAATTCATCCATCACGACCCCCTGAGCGGTCGTGGCTTTGTGGAGGCGAATGCCTGGCAGGCCACCTGGGGCTTGTCCTTTGCGATGCCTGAGCTGGTGAGAAAGATGGGAGGACCCGAACCTTTCTGCAGGAAACTGAACTATGCTTTCGAGCAGTCCGTCAGCAATGATTTTGTATTTGGTTATGGGGATGGTTATGTGAGCTATGCAAATCAGCCGGGATGTTCCAATGCCCATGTATTCAGCTATGCGGGCAAGCCATGGCTTACACAATACTGGGTACGCAGGGTAAAGGAACAGGCTTATGGCGGCACGACGCCAGATCTGGGGTATGGCGGACAGGATGAGGATCAGGGACAGATGGGAGGTGTAAGCGCCCTGATGGCCATCGGGCTGTTCAATATCAATGGCAATGAATCGCAGATACCCGTATACGAGATCACCTCGCCCGTTTTTGATTCGATCACTATCCAACTGGATGGTCGGTATTACAAGGGAAGAAAATTTACTATTAAAACACATAATAATTCAAAAGCCAACTGCTATATCCAACGGGCGCAACTGAATGGAAAGCCCTTGAATAATTTCTGGTTCCCCCACGAAGCATTTGCCAACGGAGGCGGACTGGAATTATGGATGGGAAACACTCCCAACAAGAAATGGGGGGTAGGCAGGCTTCCTCCGATCAATTGAGGAAAATATTCTACACTCTTCTCTCTTTTCGGCGGAGATCCGTCCGGAGAACCCTGTCTATGCGCTCCTCTATTGTTGGCAGGGTTTTAGGGCCTACTACTTTAAATAAAACAACAACCATGAAAAATAATCTTAAAAGGATCGTAGGCGCCTTCTTTCTATTGAGCACCATATCGATCTTTATGACCGGCTGTATCGAACACCGGTACTATCGCGAGAACCATCATCATTCTCCTGACTATGAACATCGTCATCACAGAACTACAGGGGCAGGAGTGGATGTCGAGATCCATAATTAAGAACGAAGCCCCTCGAGTCGCTCCAATCGCCGAATACGGTTGTAGATCACGGGGTGACTGCTTTTCGTGAGGATAAAATACGTATTGACTTCCTGAGGTCCTTCGAGCGTTAGCTTTCGGAGGGCCTCTTTTAGTTCCTGACCGAACCCCAATTGATGCGCATAGGCATCCTGTTTGTATTCTATGAATCGGGAACTGCATAAGCAGGCCTGACGAAAGAGCGGATCGGCCAATGCAAATAGCAGCACAAAGGCCAGGCAGGCGCCGGTGATCGTCAGGAACTGAACGGGCAGCACCATGACCAGGAGGAAAAGGGCGATGATCAACCTTAATTTATCGGCTGCAAAAAGCCTGATCAGGATAGCCGTTAAAAATCTTCTGAGCGACCCCGACAAGACGCTGGCCGTACCGAATGCGGCCATCACCAGGGTATCCTTATTTAGATGATGCCCCAGTTCATGCGCCAATAAGCCTTTCAATTCTTCATCTGTCATTTGTTCCAGCATCCCCCGGGTCACGGCGATGGTATGGCGACCGATGGCAGAAGCATTCAGCTCCATAGACTCTTCCACCAACAGGCGAAAGTTTCGTTTGCAATTGCTCCTTTCCTGCACTTTCTCAAAACAAACCTTCAACCTTTCTTCCTCTTCGAACACCGGCTTTCTTAAAGAGGAATGACGGAAATAAAAATAAGGCGCCAGCCAATAGCCAGAGGAGAAGCAAAGGAACAGCCATCCCACGGTGATCAGGATCGCGGCCCTGTCGGGCACCGCCACGCCGGATAGGGCCAATAGTATTAAAAAAGAAAATTCCACCAGGAGGAGATAGATCAGCACCAGCGTGATCTGAAAAGTTCGGATCATAAAATAAGGTTTAATGAAGCCTCAAATTATACCCTGCCCTTCATTTTTTTTCGGCAAACCGTGGATTGCTGCCTCTGACTTTGACATAGATCAAACAGATCTTTGAAAAGCTTGATCTATGTCAGGTAAAGGGAAGATAAAATTTACGTTCCTTTATTTCGGGGGGTTATTTTTTTGATTAAGTAATATATTTATTACCTTTACTATGAAATCGAGCGAACTGGTGAGACTGTTGCAACGGGACGGATGGGTAATAGTCAGGCAATCCGGAAGCCATATGATCATGGAGCATCCTATAAAATCGGGGCAATTGGTGTGTCCTTCGCATGGAAGTCATGAAGTGGGAAAAGGCCTGGAAAGGAAGATTAAAAAAAGACGCCGGATTAAAATAAAGGAGTATGAAAATAGACATGGTCGTTGAAAAAACTAAGACGGGTTATTCGGCTTATGCTGAAAAATATCCGGTTTATACCGTGGGTAAGACCCTGGAAGAGCTCAAGACCCATATCCTCGAAGCCGTCAACCTTCTTCTCGAAAAGGAAGGCAGGTCGGTTACGGAGGATGATCTGAGGATCGGGTTAGACCTGCAGCAATTCTTTTTATTTTATAAAGTTATCAATGCCAAAGCCCTTTCCGAAAGAATAGGCATGAATCAAAGTTTACTGGCTCAGTATATCAAAGGAATTAAAAAGCCTTCCCCGGTCCAGACGGATAGAATATTAAAAGGCGTCCGGCAAGTAGGCAGGGAACTGGCAGCTATCCGGTTCTAAAATTCCAGGACCGGTTTGTTTAACGGAAGGCTAAACTGAAAAGTAGCGCCCTCACCCGGCTCGCTGTTCACCCATATTTTACCGTTATGACGGTCTATGATCTCTTTTGTGATGTACAATCCCAATCCCAAACCTGACATATGTGAATCCAGTCCTTCCGCCCTGAAAAAGCGGAGAAATATTTTTTCCTCTAATTCTTTGGGAATACCGATCCCGTAATCCCTTACGGTCACCATTATTTCATTACCGGATTGGGTAAGCTCGATATCTATCTTGTCTGCGGCAGGAGAATATTTAATGGCATTCGTGATCAGATTGTTCAACACCTGTTCCATTCTATGCCTGTCTGCATGGACATACAAGGGAGTGGATGGACTATGAAAGAGCAGCCGGTGAGAAGCGGACTGTTGCCTGATCTCCAGGATCTCCTTCATCAGGGAGTGAAAATCAAATGTTTCTATAAATAATTGAAGCTTTCCGGATTGTATTTTTGAGACATCCAGCAGGTCGGATACCAGGTTGGACAGATTATTTAATTGCTTCAGGGTTTTCTTTACAAAAATCAGATCGGACTCATCCATTAGATTTCGCTCCAGTAATTGCAGGTACCCCTTCATGCTTGTCAAAGGGGTCTTCAATTCGTGACTGGCTATTCCGATAAACTCATCTTTCTTGGCATTCAACTTCTTAATTTCTTCATACAATTTCGCATTATCTAAGGCAATGGCTGCCTGCAGAGCGATTCCTTTGAGCAGGTATTCATGTTCTTCTTTAAAGATGCCTGGTGAAGGATGACCAAAGAATAATCCACCGATCGTGGCTCCGGACGAGGAAATGACGGGTAAGCCAAGGTAACTTGCAACAGGACCATGGCCGTTGGGCAACTTCTGATGAGGCAAACTCTTGCTATACCGGGGATCCCTGGTGATGTCTTCCAGTCTTATCACTTCCTGGCCGTTGAAAGTAGCATTGAAAAGCGGGATATTCCGCGGCGTTCCGAATTCTTCATACTCTTCTTTGAGGTCGCCCGATAATGCGGACAGCATAACGGATTCTCCTTTCTCATCCACCGTATCATAGAAAAAGGCGCCAACGGCGGCTCCTGTCAATTTCGTGGTCTCATCCGTTACTTTTTGCAAGATCGTTTCAGTATCCAGTACCTTAGACACCAGACTTCCCAGGTGATTGAGGATCTCCAGGTTTTTAGTATACTTTCGCAAAATATCTTCCGAAGCTTTTTGAATCGTGATGTTGCGGGCGATCTTAGAAGCGCCGATTATACGGCCTTTTTTATCCCTTATAGGGGAGACCGTTAAGGAAATAGGGATTTCCTTGCCGGATTTGGTAAGCCGCACTGTCTCGTAATGATCGATCTTCTCACCCTGTTTTATTTTTCCTATGATGAGCGTTTCCTCTGGCAACCGATCTTTGGGTATCAGCAAAGTAATATGTTTTCCCAATACCTCCTTCGCGGAATACCCAAGCATATATTCGGCGGCATCATTCCAACTGGTGATGATACCATCCAGGGTTTTACTGATAATAGCATCGTCGGACGATTCGATGATGGCTGCCAGCGTTGCTTGTTTGTCTTCACCCTTTCTCAGTTCGGTAATATCTATCAGGGTATTTATAGCGCCTGTCAAATTCCCGGAAGAATTGAACAGGGGAACAGGATACGGCAGGATATTCCGTTTGGTACCATTGGGTCTTTGTATAATGATCTCTTCACCCTCAATGGCTTTTCTTTCTTTCAGGGCCCGCGCCATCGGACAGGAGTCCAAAGGAAGAGGTTTGCCGTCAGGCCGGAAGATCTTCCAGGATCCGCACCACAGGTCTTTACCTATTTTGGGCTCTCTTCCCCATAACTCAACTGCGGCCTTGTTATAAGAAGCGATATAACCACGTTCGTCGCAAGTATATACTGCGACGGGCAGATCATCGTAAAGAACGGTACTGAATTGACTTTGAACCTCCTCCATAGCATCTGACTTCAATAATGTTGGATGAAGATACAAAGGATCGTCGTATTTTATACTTCCGACAGGCTAAGGATCTCTTCCAGCTCATAATACACCGGAATGCCGAGTTCTTTTGCCAGCCTTACATCTTCATCAGCGCCTTTAGACGCGCCTTCCAGTCTCAGGAGCGCATCACATCTCGGGATGATCCGGGCCGCTACCGGGTAAAGGATCTCCTCATAAATGAAATCGCCCAAAAATCTGGAGCCCGCTACTTTTAACAGGGGAAGGGCAAACCATTCTCCGATCACCGGGATATGACCTGCACGGAAGAGGGGCAGGGCGGTATCTTCCAGCTTTCTCAGGTTCTTTTCCATCAGTACAGGGTCGTCATTGGTGCCGGAACGGTATGGTCCGGCAATCAGGATCATCAGGGGTTTTGCGGGAAAGTTTTTTTCAATCATGTTGATCAAAATTGATAATTATTGATTATTTTTGATCAAAATAAGAGAATAAATATGACATTTCAAAGGAGGAAGCAAAAAATACTTCAATTACTGGAGCTGGCCGGAGAAGTGGACATCCATCAATTGGCGGTAGAACTGGAGACATCGGAGATCACCGTGAGAAGAGATCTGAATCGCCTGGCAGAGGACGGTATGCTCTATCGTACTCATGGAGGGGCTATGAAGGTCGATCCCCTGATGAATGCGAAAGCCTTTGAGAATAAGACAGCAATGAATAGTTCGGCCAAGGATGCGATCTGCCGCCGGGCCGCCGAAGAAATAAAGGAGGGAGATATTATTTTTATGGATTGCGGCAGCACGGTATTCCGCCTGTGTCCCTTCATCCGGAATAAGAAGATCAAGGTGATCACGAATTCCTTACCTGTCATTTATGAGCTTCGCAACACCGCCGTATCACTGAATATGATCGGGGGAGAGGTCGACCGGGACCGCCAGGCCATACACGGAACGATCGCCGAAGAACATATAGCCCGGTACAAAGCGAACAAGGCCTTCCTGGGAGTGGACGGGATCTCGGTCAACGGACTCTTCGCCCAGAGCGAAAAAGAAGCGTCCATCACTCTGGCTTTTGCATCACAAAGTAAACAAACCTATATGCTTTGCGATGCTACCAAAATAGGAAAGGAATCTTATTTAAAATTCGCAGACCTGGATCTCGTCCATACCCTGATCACCGATCATAAAGGGAAGGAACTTGCCCGGCTCAATACCAAGGGGATGCAGATATTGACCGTTAAGGTATAGTGTAGACCTTAGGGATCGCTAGGCGACCCTTTTCCTTTTTTCATTATAGATATAAGAAAGCGTACCCAATGCAAAAGGGAGCAGCATAAAGGTCAGCCCCGGGGCCAACCCATCAACGGCGATCCCTGAATAAGTAGCGCCGATCAGGTCGAATGCGATCCCTGCATAGGCCCATTCCCTGATCCTGGGAGACACGGGGATCAGGATGGCGGCCACTCCCAATAGTTTGGCAACGCCGATAAAGGGAGTAAAATATTTAGGGTATCCCAAATGACCCGTCATGAAGGCAACGGCATCGGGTCCGTTGATCACATCGGGTATGGAAGTAAAAGCCATCAGGGCAGCAAATAATCCTGTTGAGATCCAGTAAATAATGTTTGTCTTTTTCATTTTTTTGTTGATTGTTAGAATGTGTAAAATAAATTGAACCGTTTGCTTCAAGGTACAAAAATCGCAAGCAAAGAGGAGATGGAAGGGGGGTAAAGACGACATTTGGAGGGTAAATTCCGACATAAAAACCCTTACTCCCGGTAAGGTAAAGCAACTATCCATATAGCCCCTGATAATTGTCAAATTTTTGGCTTATTCGCCTATCGATTGTGCAGGTTCTGATACCCTCATTTTATTATCTTTATCGCGATCCCGGGGATCATCCATCCGGGCTTTTTCCGAACATGCCAAAAAACCTATTAGCGCTGACCCTTTTCTTCCTCATTAGTTTCCTTGGAAAGGGTCAATCTTCCGCGCCCATACGGGGGTTGGTCACCGATAGCCTTACCGGGGCTCCCCTGGAAGATGCTACCGTCTCTCTTGAAGGATTTGCCAATCATGTCCCCGTCCAGCGGATCCGGAGCAACCGGAATGGCTTTGTCTTACGCAGACCCGCACCGGGCAATTATCGGCTCATTACTACCTACCTGGGTTATGCCCCGGACACGGTTGCCCTGGTCTTCAATTCATCTGATACCCTGTTACGCCTGCTTCGCATCCGTATGCGGCCTTCGCCCAAACCTCTGATGGAAGTGGTCGTACATGCCATCATCCCGCCGGCGATCGTACGAAATGACACCATTGCTTTTAATGCAGGGGCCTATCCTACACGGCCCAATGCCAGCGTGGAAGATCTATTGAAACGACTTCCCGGAATCGAGATCGATAAGAACGGGAATATCACCATGCAGGGGCGGAAGGTGGATAAGATCTACCTGGACGGAAAGGAATTCTTTCTCAAAGATCTCAAGACCGCCACGCAAAGCCTGCCCGCAGACCTTGTAGGTCAGATTGAAGCCTTCGACTCACAGTCTGACCGGGCCAGGCTTACGGGTGTACGTGAGGAGAGCAACACCAAGACCCTTAATATCAAACTGAAAAAAGACAGGAAGAAAGGCTATTTCGGAAAACTCTATGCAGGGGCCGGTGATCATAACAGTTATTCCGCCGGAGGCACCGCTACGAATCTTTCCCCATCCCGCTGGCTCCTGGCCAATGTCGACGTGAACAATATCAATAATCAATTCACGGGCACCGAGCACAGCAATGGTCCCGGCGCAGGGGGTGTTCAATCCTTTACCAATATCGGCTTCAATTACCGGGACAACTGGGGTTCCCGCCTGACGGCTACCCTTAATGCGGGGGAGAACTCCTCCCGTACCAACCTGATCTCGGGCACCAACCGGCAAACTTTCCTGGCAGACTCCTCCCTGTCGGAAGATCGATTCAGCCGCTCGGATTCCCGCAGTACGAACTTCTATACTTTCTCAACTTTTGAGTTCCGAATCGACAGCCTCACCAGCCTGTTGCTGCGCAATGGCTGGACCCGCCAGAGCGGAGAAAATTCTTCGCAGGACAGCGTGAATATCCATACACAAAAGCCGGCGTATACTTATCTCAGCAGCAACGGGGCTACCATCAATAGCTCCTCCCCAACAGGATCCGATCTTAATAATTCTCTCGATTTTCGTCACCGGTTTCTCAAAAAAGGCCGTGGTTTCTACCTGAGACTTACGGAATTGACCATGCGTCAGGATCAGCCCGCATCCCTCTACTCGCGGATCGATGCTTTTGATAGTGTCAGCAGCCTTGTTCAGCATACCCTGATCGACCAACGATCCGCTCAGCATACTTCAGGCAATGTTTATGGGGGCAGCGCTCAATATACAGAACCCCTGGGCCCGAACCATATCCTCGATCTGGGCTACCAGGTCAATACCATCGGTAGCCGCTCGGACAAAGAAAGTTTCGATTATGACAGCAGCACCGGGAGATACGATCGCCCCGATACCCTGACGACCAATCGCTTCTTCAGCCGGAACACGGTCCAGCGGCTCAATATCGGCTACAACACTACGGAAGGAAAGATCCGTTACCAGCTGGGTGTCGCCACACAATTTACCGATCTCCGGAATGACAATTATTCCCTGAACAGTCATCTCAGCCAGCATTTCACCAACTGGTATCCCCGCGCCAACCTGAACTGGCAGGTGGCGAAAGGAGAGAATCTCAATCTCGGATATACGGGTACCAGCAGGCCGCCGACCATCGATCAACTGCAACCCTTACCCGATCTCAGTAATCCATTCCTGGTCAGGCTCGGTAATCCCGGGCTCCAGCAACAATTCGATCACAATCTGAATATGTCCTACAGCAGCTTTAACTCCCGGAATTCTCAGAACTTCCAGGCTGCCGTCAATGGCAGCTTTACCGAACACCAGATCACTACCGCTACGACCTTGCTGCCCGGCGGGGTCCAGCAAATACAATATATCAACGTGGATGGGAACTATCATTTCAATTCCAACCTCACCTATGGGTTTCCCCTGGGGAATAAAAAAGGGAATGGGAATGCCAGTCTTCACGGGCAATACGGGCAGGAATCCAGTATCATCAATGGGGCGGCGAATAAGACCACCGCTACCGGCTGGGGCGGGCGCCTCAACCTCAATTATCATCCAAGGGAAAAATTATTTGTGGACCTGACTGCTTCGCTGGATCGCACGAACTCGGACTATTCCCTGAATACGCAACAGAGCACGCAGAGCTCCCTGCAAAATTATAGCCTCGATGTCTCTTATGAATTTCCGCTGTCTATCACTTTGACGAGTAATTATGTCCTGCAGGTCACCGGCAGCCAGGCCGGGCTGCCCACTCGCCGGATAAGTCTGTGGAATGCTTCCCTCTATAAGAGCCTGTTCCCGAATCATGCCGGTCAGCTCCGTCTTTCCGCATTCGACCTGTTAGGTACGGGCAGTAATTATTCTCAATCTGTCGGCACTAACTATATCGAGACCCGTCAGTCCAATCTCCCGGGCCGTCTCCTGCTCTTTAGTTTTATTTATAATTTCCGGTGGTTTCCCGTGAGCCGGCGGGAATAGTAAAGTCTTTTTTTATTTCCCAAGCATTTCCTTCAGCTTCTGACCGTCGAATTTTTGTTCTATCTGCCGATCGATATCAATGGCCGCAGGGTCCGGATTTTCGTACTGCCAGCAAACGAGGAAGAACTGGGGCGTTTCACCGCCGACGGCGGACTTGAAATAGGCGGCGTTTATCCGGATCAGCATGTTATCGGAAATGCCATCCTCAAATCCACGAAAGTCGGCTGCCTGTACGGATACGATAGCGGGCCTGCTAAGCTCTTCTGTTCCTGAATGTTTCAACAGGCTGTCCATGAAATGGAGCGTGCTGTCCAACTCGGCTGTTCCGATTTCTATATTTTGTTTCAGGTATTCTTCGTCCGTCTTATAATCTTTTAGAAAAGCCCTCATCCTGATCTGTAGGGCGATGCCGGAATATTGACTATTAAGCCGATCGATAGCCGCTTTCTTTTCCGCCTCCTGGATGGCAAGAGGGCGTATCGGTGCTTTTTTCTTTAGCTCTTCCGTAAACCTGGTCCTGGTAGCCTGTAACTCGGACTGGGCTTCTTTTAAATATTCTTTTCTTGTGACGGGAATATAGGGTAACAGATCGTTATGAGCGGTGACCAGCCAGATCTTCGACCGGGGCGCTTTTATTTCAAAATAAGGGCAATCATTTTTTGCTGCGATGGCAGTTCGGATCGTGAGTACCGTTTTATCGTTGAGGGCAAGATGGCCCAACAAAGGGCTTAGATCATTTGCCATGACGGTAAGATGAGCGCCCTGGTCGTTGAAATTGCATTGTACCCCGAATTTCATTTGCGGGCCGGGGCTCGTCTTTTCCGAAAAATATTCGCCATGCCAGACAGGGCTATAATTTCCTTCTGAAATACAAGATTCCTGGAAGAAGGCTACGATGGCTTCCGCCGTATTTTTCATTTTTAAAAGCTTGCTGTTGCTGATGCGACCGTTGACCTGGTCTTCTTCCTTTTCCCATTGCTGTGAGGCCGAAGGGACTGCTTCACGGACGAGCAGGGGGCCGGTGGCCGTATTATTCTTTGCGAGATACTGGGCGGAACAAATGCCCGAGATGAAGAACAGAGAGAAAAATGCGTAAAAAACTTTCATGCCTTAATATTTAGGGTTGAGATCTTGAACCTTTTTTAAGGCTTTTCCAGGAAGGGATTGCTGGCTTTTTTTAGAATAGTGGTATTCCTCTATTGGCAAAGCCCAGGCCAGGATCTTAAGAGGTTGAATAACAGAAGCATGTGCTGCCGGAGGATATTATTTTAATCCCATTTTGGGAATAACGGGGCCGGCTATTTCCTAAAAATGGATGATTTAGAGGGGATCTAATTCGCCGTAAGTGGATTTTGTCAGTATTTTTTATAATTGAATTTGTAGTATTTTGAAAATCAGCAGGGCATTAGTTTTGCTGTGAGAAAGAAACATCCTATCATTAAGGTATTGAAACTGACTGGTCTGATATTATCGTTTTGCATGCTATCGGTGACCCTGCCGGCTCAATATTTCTTTACCGGCGAGGTGAAAGACCCGCATGGGGATAAACTTCAGAACGGATATATCACCGTTCTATCCACTCACAGTTCCTACAGGACAGGTTTCTTTGGGGAATTTGGGATCAATTCCCGGAAGATCGAAGATTCATTGACCTTTTCCTTCGAAGGGTACGAGCCTTATACCACCGGCGTCAGCGCAAAAGATTTTCTGCAGGTGACCCTCAAAAGAAAGGCGGACACGGGCGACTTGAAAAAGAACTATCTGAGGTCTGTCTTCAATGGCAATATCTCCCTACCACCTCCATCCGGGGTGAGCCAGGGGGCCTACCGGCACCTGTTGGAAAACCCTTTTATCGATCAGTCCGCATCGGTGTCTTTCCCGGGGACGATCGACCGGGGGTCTTATGGTATGATAAAAAGATTCCTGGATATGGGGTCTACGGTACCGCCTGACGCGGTGCAGATCGAAGAAATGCTGGATTATTATAATCTTTATTATGAAGACCCTGAAAAGGAAAATGTATTTCACTGTTCTTCGGATCTCCTGACCTGTCCGTGGAACAGATCGCATAAACTCCTATGCCTGAATATTTGCGCCCGAAAAGTCAACATACAAAAAGCGCCCCCGGGTAATTTCGTTTTTTTGATGGATGCCTCGGGCTCCATGGATATGCCGAACAAACTGCCCATGGTGAAATCCGGGATCCGCCTGTTGATACAAAATCTTCGACCTGTCGATACCGTCTCGGTCATTGAGTTCGGTGGCCAGGTACGTGCGCGCATGGTAGGGATACCGGGATCGGAGAAAGCAAGGATCCTTAAGGCAATGGAAGAACTGACGCCTGACGGTCCCACGCCTGGCGTGGAAGGTGTGAAAATGGCATACGCGGTCGCACGCCGGCAATTCATACCCGGCGGAAATAACAGGATCATCCTGGTGACGGATGGCGATATAACGGAAAGCGCCGTGGCTGAAAAAGAACTGGAAGATTTTATCGGACAGCAGAGTGAGGGTGGGATAACTTTGAGCTGCGTAGCCGTCGGGATGGGTGGCTATACGAATTCCAGCCTGCCGGAACTGGCGAAAAAAGGATTAGGCAGTCTTGCTTATGCGGATAATGAGCCCGATGCAGAAAAGGCATTGGCGGGCCAGCTCGGGCAAAATCTATTTACGGTAGCCGATAGTGTGATCATCACTACCGATTTCGATTCGGTGCTGGTAAAAGAGTACCGCCTGATCGGATTTGACAATAAGAGAGTGGCGGCAGGGGATAGTGTATCGGGACTTGGCAACTGCAGGATCGGCTCCGGTCATTCCTTACTAGCTCTTTTTGAATTGGTGCCTAAAAAAGATTCCGTAGAGATCGAGAACGTTGCGGCTGTAAAGATCAGTTATCGGTTGCCGGGACAAAGCTCCGCGAAAGGGATGAGCTATTCCTGTCCGAACAAGCTGGTGCCTTTTGAGAGGGCGGGCAGCAACCTGAAAAGATCCGCCTGTATCGCCATGTTCGGGATGAAACTGCGCGAATCGGGTTATCTCTCACAAACCTCCTGGATGGACCTGGAGAAGATCGCTAAAAAGAGCTTTGCCGGGAATGACCTTATCGACAAAGAATATTTGACCTTGATCTCCAGGGCCAAAACTATCTACGCGCATAGCAAGCCAAAAAATGAATGAGCGGGAAAGTAGCATGAAAAAAATCGATAAATTTGCACTTATGAATAAGAAGCTGGATATCAAGAGTGTGGAACGCATTGCCAAAGCCCTGGGGGAACCTTATCGACTGAAGATTCTGGAAGTGATCAAAAAAGAAGGGGACTGGCTGCAATGCGAGTGCATTCTCAAGATGTTCGACCTGGCGCAATCCACTGTTTCCCATCATTTAAAGCAATTGGTGGATGCCGATCTGCTCATCGCCGAAAAAGAAGGACGCAACATGAAATACAAAGTGAATAAGGACGTGATGAATGGCTATGTAAAATTCATGAGCAACTACGGGGAATAATTTTTTTGATTTATTTATCGATAAATATAAATGTATCGATAAATATCTTACCTTTGTTTGGTCATTGAGGGAAAACAATTTTCAAGCCACCGGGAGGTGGTTTTAAAAGCCTTAACATATCGATAGTATTAAATGTATCAATATGTTAAAAGTAATAAAAAAAAGCAAATCAAATAAACGAACAATAAAAATTTAAAAAAATGTCAACGAATTCAAATGGATCATCAGACAAGGCAGTTCCCCGTGAACTCTCAAAGAGTGTTGTATTGATCACCGGCGCGCTTACGGGTATAGGACGCGCTACTGCCCTGGCCTTTGCAAAAGAAGGAGCACAGATCGTCGTCTCCGGCCGTCACGATAAAGAAGGTCAGGCATTGGCCGTTGAATTACGCAACTTAGGCGTGGAAGCAGAATTTCTCCAGGCCGATGTTCGCCATGAACAGGAAGTGCAGGATCTTGTAGATAAGACGATTGCCCGTTTTGGTCGCCTGGATGTAGCGGTAAATAATGCCGGTACCGAAGGACAGCCCGGCCCCGTGTCGGAACAAACGGCCGATAGCTACGCTGCCACTTTCGATACCAATGTACTCGGTACGCTGTTGAGCATGAAGCACGAATTGCGTATCATGAGCGCTCAGGGACATGGTAGCATTATCAATGTATCTTCCGTCCTGGGCCGGCAAGGATTTGCAGGTGCTTCCGTCTATACGGCCAGTAAGCATGCAGTAGAAGGATTGACGAAGGCTGCTGCTTTGGAAGTTGCTGCCTCCGGCGTGCGGATCAACGTAGTGGCTCCCGGCCCGATCGAAACGGGTATGCTGAACCGGTTCACAGGCGGCAGCGCCGATGTAAAAACATGGCTTATAGGAAATGTTCCGGCCAAACGCGTCGGTCTGTCGGATGAAGTAGCGCAAACCATCGTATTTCTTGGCTCTGATAAAGCGCCTTTCCTCACTGGTCAGTCTGTCGCTGTAGATGGCGGCATGTTAGCTTAAGCCTTTATTGCCTGCTCAAATAAATTCGTGATCTTTGAGCAGGTTTTTTTATAATGTCAAATAATAACATGCCGCACCTGTTCTCTCCCTTAAAGATCAAAAATATAGAATTAAAGAATCGTATCGTCGTCTCTCCCATGTGCCAATATTCCAGCGAAGATGGCTTTGCCAACGCCTGGCACCTCGTACACCAGGGCAGCCGCGCTGCTGGCGGAGCGGCCTTGATCATGACGGAAGCCAGTGCTGTATCTCCCGAGGGAAGGATCACCGCCCATGATCTGGGTATCTGGAAAGATGCGCATATAGAGAAGCTAAAGGAGTTGACGGATTTCGTTCATCAGCAGGGATCGATAGCCGGTATTCAGCTTGCCCATGCCGGGCGAAAAGCCAGCCATGAAGTGCCCTGGAAGGGAGGTGCCCAAATACCGTCCGATCAGCACAACGGTTGGAAAACCTTTGCCCCGAGCGCCCTTTCCTGGTCGGATGCGGAAGAGGCGCCGCTTGCGCTGGATAAGACGGGCATCGAAAAAGTAAAGGCTGATTTCAAAGCGGCTGCCGCAAGAGCCCTCAGGGCGGGATACAAAGTGATCGAACTGCATGCGGCGCATGGCTATTTATTGAACGAATTTCTTTCGCCCTTCACGAACCAACGCGAGGATGAATATGGCGGATCCTTTGAGGACCGCACCCGTTTGTTATTGGAAGTGGTCGGGGCAGTGAGAGAAGCCTGGCCTTCCGAGCGCCCATTGTTTGTACGGATCTCGGCCACCGAATGGAAGGAAGGCGGATGGACGGTAGAGGATTCCGTTGTCCTGGCAAAGATCCTGAAAGAGAAAGGGGTCGACCTTGTGGATTGTTCTTCAGGCGGTAATATTCCGAACGTGAAGATCCCTTTAACGCCGGGCTACCAGGTGGAACTTTCTGAAAAAGTTCGTAAAGTTGGTATCTTTACCAGCGCCGTTGGATTAATTACAGAAGTGCAGCAGGCGGATACCATTATCCAAAATGATCAGGCAGACCTGGTATTGCTGGCAAGACAGTTATTGCGCGACCCTTATTTCCCCTTGCGCGCCGCGCAGGAATTGGGTCAGGACATTCAATGGCCCTCTCAGTATGAACGGGCAAAATGGGCTAAATAAATAGAAAATGAATTTCATTCAGTTGCGTAATAAGGATTACGGCAAACTCTCCGATATTGCCTTTGAAAATGATTATTCCGATCAATCCCATTTGATACGGTCTTTTAAGGAATTTGCCGGCATCTCGCCCAATCAATACCAGAAACAATACAACGAACTGGCTGAATTTCTCCGAACTGGTAAAGTAGCGCCCGGGTGGTGGGTGGCATGAAAATAGCATAGTTATAAGGGTACTAAGCTATATTATTTACTAAATCATCACATTATGAAAAAGATATTTTTTCTTTTATTGGGAGTTTCCCTGAGTGCTGCTGCAATGGCGCAAACAAATCCCGTGAAAAAAGAGGAGATGAAGGACCTCCGGACGGACGTACGCGAGAAAAAGGCCGCGAAACATAAGGTGAACAAGGACTTGAGCCATGCAAGAATTGGAAAGGCCATCAAGGACCATAAGGAAGTAGCGGAGGAAAATAAGGACATCCGCAAGGATGCCAAGCAATTAAAAAGACACCATGTTGATCATCCGGTTGCCAAGGCCAAAAGACAGGTCCGTGTCCAGGATGATGCAAGAAAAGATCATACGAACTAATCCGTCATCATATAATAGATAATACAGGCCCCGTAAGTTTTACGGGGCATTTTTGCCCCAATAAGCCGACCCCGATGCACCTCTCTTCATTCCCGGTCATTAATTGTCCTTCTACGGGGAAATGTTGTAGAGATTACAGATCGCCCCCGTATTTTAGCTCCTTGCGCTACCTTTGCCTTTGACAGGTATCTATAGTGTAAGATCCTTAAAATGGTAAGCACATGACAAACCTAACTACGGACAAAGGGAAAAAGAAGATCGTTATCGTTGGTGGTGGCTTTGCGGGGCTCAATCTTGCCCAGCACTTGTACGGCAATAAGGACTATCATATCACGATGGTGGATAAGAACAATTACAACTTTTTTACACCCTTGCTTTACCAGGTGGCCACCAGCTTCCTCGAGCCATCCAGTATCAGCTATCCTTTCAGAAAACTTTTCAGGAACAGGCGGATAAATTTTCGCATGGCCGGGGTTGAAAAAGTAGACCCGGCGACCCGGACCCTTTATTTGAGCGATGGGGAACTGTCCTATGACCACCTGGTGTTTGCCGCAGGCGCTAAAACAAATTTTTACGGGATAGAAAGCATACAAAAGAACGCCATATTCCTGAAAGAAGTAGATGACGCGTTAAGGATGCGGAACACCTTGTTAAAGACAATGGAACTAGCCGCCATTACTACGGATCCTGTTGAACGAAGGAAGCTGTTGACCATCGTTGTGGTAGGAGGGGGACCTACCGGCGTTGAAGTGGCCGGCATGTTGGCAGAAATGAGAAAATACATCATGTATAAGGACTACCCGGAACTGAAGGGCTCAGGGGGAGAGATCTATATCGTGGATAGCGGCCCCAACCTCCTCGCCCACATGAGTGAAAAGACGCATAAGGAAACATACGATGCGCTGGTGGGTCTTGGGGTGAAGGTGAAATTGAATGCGCCGGTCACAAATTACGCCAATGACCAGGTTAAGTTTGCAGACGGGGAGATCATTGAGGCCAAGTCATTGATCTGGGCCGCAGGTATTATCGCCAACAGCTTTGAAGGAATTCCTGCCACCAGCCTTGGCGGAGGAAGAAGAATGAAGACCGATGTTTTTAATAAGGTGGAAGGTCTCGAGAATATCTGGGCCATCGGCGATATCAGTATCCAGATGACAGACCCTGTTTATCCCAAAGGGCATCCGCAATTAGCGCAGGTGGCCATCCAGCAAGGTCGTACGCTGGCAAAGAATTTTCTTGCCGCTTCCAGGGGCAGGGAACCCAGGCCTTTTAAATATTTCGATAGGGGGGACATGGCCATCGTGGGACGTCATCATGCCGTCGTAGACCTTTTCAAGCATAAAGTGCATGTCAGCGGCTTTATTGCTTTATTCATATGGCTGTTTATTCACCTGGTGTCCCTGGTGAATTATAATAATAAATTCAGGACCCTGTATAGCTGGGCCGTCGCCTACATGACGAGGGACCAGGCCTTGAGGATGATCTTCAGGACATGAGCATCTGCTATCTTATGACCTTGAATTCCTGTGAGACATTGACGCCTGCCTGGGCATTGAGTACTTGAAATACATAATACCCTGCGCTGAGTTGGCCGATATCCAGGGAGAACATATTCACGCCATGTTGCAAGTTTGTCGACCGGCTGATCAGTTTTCTGCCGGCAAGATCGGTGACGGATACGACGGCGTTCATGGCCTGAGCACTGTTCATGGAATAGTTGACCGTTGCTTTTGCCGGGTTGGGGAAAATACGCAAAGGAGTGCTGACGGAAAAATTCACCAAAGCGATATTGGAATAGAGTGATTGATCGTCGAGGTCCGTTTCCAGGAGGCGGTAATAGTTATTGCCATTCACGGGCGAAGCATCGGTAAAAGAATAGTCTTTCGGAGTAAAACTATTGCCGGCGGCCGGTAATTCCCCGATCGTAGCGAAATGTGAGTTGTCCGTACTGCGTTGTACTTTGAATACACGGCTATTCTGTTCCTGGGAGGTTTGCCAACTGAGCAGGGCCTTGTCGTTATCCCTTATAGCCGTGAAATAGCCGAACTGCACGGGTAAAGAGGTCAGGGTATGAGAGCTCCAGTTAGAAGTCGCACCAGTCAATGCAAAATTAGTAAGCGTTGCATGATTATTGTTCGATGTGCCGTCTATAGCGATCGTAAGCCCGCTGGCGGCGCTGCCAGCGATGCCCTGGTTGAAGCTGAACAAGGCGACGAGGCCCGTCTCGGAGCCGAGTAAACTGACATCTTTGGCTGCCTGGATCTGGGCCTGGGTGCGTTGGGTATTCCAGATACGTACTTCATCGAGATTACCTGTGAAGGGTTCGCCATCTGCAGCCGCCACATTCTTGGATATGCCCATTACCAGCGTAAGGCCCGTCAGGCTACCGAACCCCTGGGCGACGCTTCCGATGCTGGTCCCATCGACATAGAAAAGTGTAATGACGCCATTGCAAACAAAGGCAAGATGATACCATTGGTTGGGATTAAACGTGTGAGCGATGGTAAGATAGCTGGTGCCGTTCCACATCCCGACCTGGTTGGAAGCGAGGTGGAAGCTGTAACGGGAGCCTGCAGTACTACGTACGCCCACGAGATGCTGCTGAACGCCGGCTGGAAAAGAAGTAGCCATGGCCCAGCATTCGATCGTCCCCGAACTGAGATCGTAGGCAGCATTGGGAGGAGCGATCACCTGATCGTTGGAACCATCGAAATTAAGAGCTCCGTTCGAATATTGTATAGGAGATGCGACCCAACCGGGGCTGTTCTGAAGAGTACCATCGAGGCCACTGTTGGCGGTGCTGTTCGTCAGGGTCGTACCACTGCCGTCATTGAATTTGTAGTAAGCGGAAAGATTGGAGGAGGTGGTAGCGACGGCACCATACATGCCCGCCTTGATCTGCGCGGCCGAACGCTGGAGGCTCCAGATACGGACCTCGTCCAAAACACCGCTGAAATATCGATCTAATGCCTGCGACCACTGGCCGATCCTGAACGTCCCACCGGGGTTGGTGATACCTCCGTTGATATCCCCGATATCCGCCCGGCTGCCAACAATTTTGCCATTGACATACAGCGCCATGGATTCCTTGGTAGACCCGTCCCAGGTGACTGCCACATGATACCAGGTATTCGTGGAAAGATTCGATGTCGGATAACTGATAGAGCTGGTATTCGCGCCGTTCTTCATACAGTAGAAGGATAGGGTATTGCTCACGATGACCAATTCTATCCCGGAAGAGTTGACCGACCGGCTCAGTATTTCCTGGGTCCCTGTAAAATTGTTAAACTTCACCCAGCATTCCATGGTCAGTATGGAGGTAGCATTCAGCAGCGAATTAGAGCCGCAGTCTACATAGTTGTTCGTGCCGTTAAAACTTAAGGAAGAATTTTGCGCGCTTGCAGAAATGAAGATCGTGCAAGCACAAAGCGTAAAAAGGTAACGAAGGACCATAGACCGGTATTGAAATGTTGACTTAAATCGATAGGGGTCATGAAGATAGAACCGCACCTCCAATTCAAAATACTACCAGGGTCTGAATTAAGGCATTTAGGTAATTGTACTTACTGATAGCCGGTAATGTTATATAATATCCTTTGAGGTAAGAATATTGACCCGGTTATGGGGGGAGAATCCTGAGAAAGCATTTGAGCGCATCCGCCTGCGTAAGCATCAATAATGTTTATGGCGTAGGATTTATTTTTAATGTACATCAGGGATAAGCCTTTTACGGGGGATCCCATTCATTAAAGAATGACTCTCACATATCTTTCAATGATCCGTCTTTCAATACCCGCGGCTTCTACCTTTTCAAGTCCGCTTTGGATCAGGGTGTCTTTTTTTATCTGTACGGTGAAGGTAAAGGTCTTTCCTTCCCAATTCCTGTCATTATAATAATCCAGGTGCTCGGTGTATTGATCACCCACGAGGGTATAACTTCCTCCACCGGCATCGAAATGATTGGCCGAATCCTTGTTGGCGCCCAGGGTATGTTTTAAAAAGGCGAAATGCGTGGCATTGATGATCTTGATCATTCTTTCCGTCTTGGTATAATCGGTGAAAGAATTCTCGTTCTTTGAAACGATCGTTCCGGACACCAGTTGCCAGGTACCGATCAGATGAATGGGGGCAGAGGGTTTTTTTTGGGAAGGGGCCGTGGCCGGAGAGAGGTAAATGCCGAGGGCTCCGAGGATGGCGAGGATCATAAGTTTCATATTCAGGAATTTAGACCTAAATGTAGGATATCTGATCTATTTATGGATCAAAAGGTCACCTACCGTGATCTTTCCTTCACCCTGGAACAGCAGGTTCTGCCCGAAATAGATCTTATTTTGACTGCGCCGGTAATCGCTCAGGGTTCTCAACGGCTCTTTGCCTTTTTCTGCGGTAAGCTGGTCGATGGTAGTGATCACACAGCGTGCGCAACGTTTGACCCCAAAAAAATCGATCCCGGCAATCCGGAAATGGCTCATCACGTCTTCCTGGTAAGGTTCGCCTCCTGCAAACACAATGTTAGGGCGAAACCGGTCCATGGGCAATGGCAAGGATAGTCTGGTATTCAGATCATCGAGGGAAGCCTGCCCGATCAGCAGGAGGGGGAAGCCATCTGAAAAGCTGGTGATCTCCCGGTGCTGCGCATAGCCGGGATCTACTTCTCTGCGGGATGCATCCGGCATATACACGAGTCTGCACGGGGTCGACAACATTTCAGAGAACCATGCATCGGCCTGCCTGCTGACCCATTGAGCCATGCAGGAATCGCCCCATACGGTCACCCTACAACTTTCACCTTCCGTTGTAAAGGGGATCTGCAGAGCAGGATCTACCCGATCTTTATGCTGTATAAGCAGGCCGTCTTCCACCAGGCTTACCTGCAGGAGTGCCATTTCCGGGACTTCACGTTGTGAGAGGAATTGATGGCGCTCATCCACCAGCATCCATCGCCGATCGTTCTCAAATCCCCGGTCTGTAAGAGTGGCCTCCTTCAGGGAGATCCCCCCGAGGGATTTGACCGGGTAGATATATAATTCGCTAACTGTAAGCATGGTGGAGGTGCTGTTCCGGAAGTAAAATACAAAATTCGCCGGAATTATTTTTTTGTACCTTCATGGGAGGAGCAAAGAAAATGAAACAACACCTTCTGTATTCAGGCCTGCTGACGGCCATCACCCTTTCGTTCCTTTTTCCCGTCGCTGCTCAGACCCATCGGCGCCTCCCCCTGTCCCCTTCATCGGCTATTAGAGATTCCACCCGCATACTCCTGTTATTAGATGAAGCACAGGCATTAAGAGATCGATCCCAACTGGATTCGGCGGATCGTTTGTGCAGCCAGGCGCTTCAATTAGGCGTTCGGTTGAAAGACAGCTTCCTGATTGCCCTGGCTTGTTACGGACAGGGACAGGTGGCGCAGGCTGCCAACCGGAAAGAAGAGGCGTTTGCGGACTTTCAGCGGGCCCTTTCCGCCAGGCTGGAAAAAGATCAGTCCACTTATACGGCCGGTGTTTATAACGATATGGGCTACCTGTATGGCACCAAAGGAGAGTTGGACACACAGCGGGAATGGTATCTGAAAGCGATGCGGCTTTATGACAGGAACAAAGACTCTTCCGGTATGGCGCAGACCTTGAGCAACCTGTCCGGCTCGGCCCTGGAACTGGGCAGGAAGAATGAAGCGATCGCCTATGCGACCCGTGCCCTTGGGATCCGGGAAAGAAGTCACGACAAAGAAGCCTTATCGCTGTCCTATAACAATCTCTCGCAGATCTACCTGCAGATGGATTCCCTTGACCAGGCGGTCCGCTGCCAGCAGGAAGGGTTAAAATATGCGGCGCTCAGCGGTTCTAAAAAAAGACTTGCCCAGAGCTAT
>Ga0307516_10002189_pt1 | contig 26476 bp, 38 predicted proteins | sample 19_EM_MG_FD_203310 | JGI IMG/M metagenome (GOLD analysis project Ga0307516, IMG submission 203310) | Populus trichocarpa ectomycorrhiza microbial communities from riparian zone in the Pacific Northwest, United States - 19_EM | ecosystem: Host-associated > Plants > Roots > Unclassified | place...
AGGCTTAAACCTCTAACTTACTAAGGATCACCCACCCGATAAGTAAACCAGGTGATACTAAGCAAGGGGGAGTGTTGAACAGAGGTCAGTCGAGTCACCGGGTCGCTGAATAAGCAGACCTGATGCCGAGAGCGCTCTAGAAGCAGCTCCGAAGGGACCGGATCACTTATGTAATAGATCCGACTTCTATCCGGTCCAGACGTGGTCTAGACGTGGCCCTAAGCCACTGATGGTAACAACTGTATAGCTGTGACCATCACGCATGTACTATGTATATATACCATGCCCCTCTATGCAATAGACCTAAGTCGCTTCTCTCTCTCTCTCTCCCATCAGCAACTAACCTCTCCCCTAAGGTAAGAGTAGAGTACAATGTGGTAGATAGAATATACCACGCGCTGCTCAACAGGATGGAGCCGAGACTAATAGCACCCGTGCTGGGGTGAGTTCGGATTGACAAATGGAGACAGATTCGATCGATCGATCATTCGGATGGGGTACACAGGGCCCCTTTTCACTTCACGTACCGGGCGTTCCGGGACGCAGCGCCGGTCCTCAGTCGCAAGGTTGAGTGCTCGGGTGTATCTGAAAAAAAGTAGGTGAATGTGTTGAGCGGGTGATTGCGTGACGAGTGATCAAGAGCTGGAGAGCTGGTCCACATCAAAATTGTGTTGGTGAGAAGGAAAAGCGTGCACTGTGCGTTGATTCACCTAGAGGAGAGTGAACAAAGCGAGCTACTTCGAATGCAATATTACGTGTGAGGGGAAACGGAATTCTAACCTCAGTGGGCGAGAAAAAAGTGAACCCTGAGGGAAGTCTGAAACTCTAGCTATATATCGTATATCGATTAGAAATCGGTGATAAACTTGGAATAATATAATACATTGGCACTGTCTGATCTAATCCAACGTGGATCCCATAAACTCCTGTATGGCCAGCTTCGCAGTCTCGAGGCATACGTCGAAGGCCGTTTCTATATGATGAGGCTCCGTCTTCTGTGCCCCTGTCACAAATCTGGTGATGTTAGCCCCGCCGTCCCTGCGTTTCCTAGAATCGTCGAATTCCTCTTACCTGATACAGTGAACACCGTTAACGTTCGTCTGAGTAAGCATTATGTCTTTCCTCTCGTCTATCCTTCGGTAATATAGTTCGTTCAGATCATTCAACCTGTCCGCGGAAAATTCGGGGACAGCGCTTGGCGTGATCCTGAACACGGATAACGAGAAGGATGGTGGAGTAACGAGCTCCAGCAACTCTGGGTGTTCGCGGACGCGTTCCGCAAAGATTTGACCCAAGCTGATGGACTGCGGCCGGACCATGTGAGGTGAAAAATTGCGTGACATCGGAGCGGGGATTTACCTTTCTGATGTGGGCTTGGTAGCCTTCCACCCCGAAACTCCTAAGAGTGAACCAAACCTTCAATGAACGGAACCTTCTGCCCAGTGCAAGACCCCAGTTACGATAGTCAACAACAGCACCTAAGAAACGCTCGTCACCCACTTCGGGGCTGAGGAGGATAGGTAGTTACGAACCAGCATCCCCCTCTGTACTCCTCAAGAAGGGGGGAGTGATGTCCAGCGCCTCCGTCAGGTCCTTCCGGTCCCTGACCCAGAAACCTGAGCAGTCAAAATTAACCAACCCCCACTGTATTGCGCCTTCAGTGATCGTAGAGGCATGCAACAAGGGTTTGATACGTACCTTGTGGAAATTGATGCAAATAGAGTCCGCGGACTCATTTATTGCCGGAACGCGACAGTGTTCTCTAAACTCCGGGCAAGAAAACGCCGCGCCTGCCCAGGCGGCATCCACATGAAGCCATATATCCGGGTAATCACATACTAGGATAAACAGGGGTGGTCAGACTAAAAACCGGTTACAAATCACTAGGACTCACGGGCCTCTGCAATCTCGTCGATGTTGTCAATGGCACCACTCGACGTGGTTCCGACAGTACCGACTAGAGGAGAAATTTGAACGTTGGCTAGCGTGAAAAACCGGGTCCGTCTTACTCATCACGAAGGGGTGCTTCCCTTCCGCTTTGTCAATCGCTATCATTTCCCGGAGGTCCTGGCCGCGAAGGCTGTAGTTATCCTCGGGGCGCACTGGAATAGCATACACAGGCAACCCGAGTATGAGCGCAGCCTTCGACCCAAGGGAATGGGTTTGAGTAGTGGTATATACAACCAACTTATCCGTGGGGACATCTGGATGAAGCCGTTGGTATCTTGACCTTGCAGCTACAATTGCCACGAGCGCACAGTCGGATGCCGTCGACTACCATCGTTGGCCCATCAGCCCCCCGGAATGTGGGGAGGTTAAGCGATCTGACTGACCTGAATCACCCCACCTCCCACTTGAGAGGAGTTGTGGAAAGCCTCACCCAACCCGAAGAGCTTAGCAGACCAATCCATGACTATGGTTTCTAGCTCGGTGCATGCGGGGCTACAAGCCCACTAGGTTCCGATGATATTAGCCTCGTGAGGTGTTGTCGTGGAGGGACACATACGTTGAAGCCCGGGTTCATTGCGGTGGTTGCATACAAATCTCCAATTATACTCTCAAGGGTACCAGCGGCCGGGAAATATGCGAAGAAAGAAGGGTGCTGCCAATGGGTTAGGCCGGGCATGATGAGGTCCTGGTAATCGTTGGCAATTTTTTCGATACTCTCCCCCTTGGTGGGCGGGGCATCTAAAACATTGAGGATTAACCCCCCGCTCAGGCAGAGGAGGTGATAACCCCACCAGGTAAAGCCTCTCGCAGAAAGCCCGGTTTCACACTTGGCCTGACGGGCTTGTTCTGTACGGAGTAGTAGTGATCGCAAATGCGGTCTATTGCCTGGTAACCAGCTTGACGGAACCTAGAACCGAGGAAAATGTCAAACGACGCTGAGGCGACGCTGGGTGAGTATTGGGCTCACTGTTCGATGTTCATGGTGTGAGAAGAGGATGATGATAAGAACCATCGGACACGCCGGGTTTTGTACTGCTGGGTTGGTACTGGGGTCACGTGAACAGCCGTGATGATATCAGCAGGCAACCACGAATAATTTCGTTGAATAAACAGCTGACGTTTGAATCAGTTCTTTCAGGAGAAAGGCGAACGACAAAACCTTGAAATTATTGTGATGATATAGACGGGAGTCGTTCTCATTGGCTAGCGCATGGTCGTACGTAACATTTTTCCGCTCGCTTTATTCTGCAGATATGGTTGAGGAAACAAAACGCGTTTTCGGCGATTAAATCCCCCATTGCCCCCCGTGATGCTAGCACCAGGATTCCTGTACGAAATGATCGGGTGGTATCGTGTGTTGTTCCCCCTGTCCGCGTCGGGAATCTTCCCGCAGATTTAGACAATCACACGCGTCCCCGAGGCGGAGTATGGGTTCATGCAAAACAGCGAGGCATACCACCTCCTAGCACGCAGTCGCAGTACCTGACCGCCGAAGGCAATCCCATTCAGTCCTGGCTTCCTCGATCCTAACCGGAAGCGGCCAGCACTGGCGCCAAGTCTTATAGCCTCAAAACCCGTTGAATAGACCGTGAGTTTAGCCTGAAGTGTTGATCAGTATCTTCGCAGGTAAAGGTCGGCGACTGGTGACACACCGTTGCTTTTTCTGGGCTCCGAATGGCGCCTATTCGACTCCAATTTATCCAGTGGGTGGTGCTACGCAGCAGAGCCCCCGCTGTGGGACGTGCACTCTACAGCACAACAGGAGGCCGGCGCGGGCCCTACCCATAGAAAAACGGGCACGAGAGAAATGGTATTCCGTCTCCAGGGAACCCATTGAGCGACTCGGAAGCACCTTCTCCGTAGACCATCCGATCTTGCACCACTCCGAGGTAACTACGAGGACAGAATTTGAGGGCGAGATGGAGCGTCTGGCTCTATCATCATCTGACGACACGACATCCTCTGCAGGATGTCCCCTGACAGTCATGCTGGATTCGATAAGTCAGGAGGGCGGCGAGCAGGCGGAGGGTTCCGGATTACGGAAGCCTGAGAGATGGCCAGTTGGATTGGTCGGCGGTCGTATAGTAACCCCTCCGTTGCGATAGCACTTACAATGGAAATTGTACAAACACATAAGATATCTGTGTGGATGGGTCTCAGAATGGATTGAAGTTGACTCGGAAGCGAGGGGATCTGAACGTGGGTGTGAGGGAAGAATGAACAGTGCGCCCAGTCGGAACGGACGTTGGTAGGTTCACCCTTCAGTACTTCAGTGATTTGCTCAGTCGCGCGCGGTTCGATGACTCCTTTCTATGACGGGCCACAACGGACAGGCCGTTCCCAAAGCACTTGCGCTTGTGCGAGCACGGCGCCTAACCAGCCTACAACTGGAGAGACCCCTCGGCCCGCGTACGATAAGGTGGATAAAATCTGTTTTGGGTCTGAGGTGTATGTATAAAGTGAATATTACGACAGACCACGATGGGCAAAAACGACGTCGTGGTTTGAGCGCCCAAGCTCAAACCCTGTCCCAAGCACGTTCCCGCGCCCAATGGATCGAATTTTGACCCGCGGAGGTCGCCTCCGTAATGCCTCATAATATGCGATGGGACCGTGATCGGGGGGATTTCTTCCTGATGACGGGAATGCGTGGGTGTCCATATGCACCCACTGGAATATTCTGGGCCTGCCAGGAGTCGCACGGTAGTCCCTCGAAAGCAGCGGAGAATCTAAAATAGGTGCGCCGGCCTGAAAACTAATGAGGACGTGGTTGACGAGGAAGGCAATACGGTAGGGTGGGCTTGCTAGGCGGCGTGCTCGCGGAACGGCATCATTTCTGTCCGTTGTGGCCCGTCATACCTTCCCGGTCGAAAGATCTGTGTTTGCGTAGGAGCCCGGCATCACCGGCGTACCCCATATTCCATTGCCTCGCCGTGATAGGATTTGGCACTAGCGCCGACCGGCTGATGTCGAAGGAGCTCGAAACTGAATGAGATTTTCTTGTGACGCGCACCATAGGGGGATGTTTTACCGTCGCGTATACTCGTTATTGCCGATCTAACATGCGTCGCGTACCATATGTGTTTTGAGAACGCGTATCAGGAGTATAATTTCAGGCAGTAACAGCATTCCGGAGGGAAGTTGCATTGGCTGCCAGAAGAGGATTCAGAGGGAGGGCGCCTCTGAACGAAGACGCCTTGAACCGGCTGTTTGGCACCAGGTACGACTCACCGGTAATTGCCGGTGTGGATCATGCAAACCCACTGCCGAGGTACAGTGCCAAGCGCATTTGGACGCCTGGAGCGATTGCTCTGGCACCCTTGCGAGAGGGTGAAGACTTTGTCACTGGGAACCAGCTTGAAACTGCCGCTGTGCGAGGCTGGAGCAGGTCGCTGATTTCTACTTGCTGGGAACAGTGCGGGCGGACAGAAGGGCGTTCGGTGTCACTCGGTCCGCATTCCTCTTTTTTTTTTTTTGGTGTACTTAGCGGTTTGAATCGCCAACGTTCAACGCCTGGTCAATCGGAGCGCGCGTTCTGTCCACGAGGTGTCCAGAGGAGATACCTTTATCCACTCGGATGGCGCTGTGTGGAACTCCGCGCTCGGGCAAGGTAACGACCTCACTTTCGATCTGTGTTCCAGCTTGTTCACCCAGGGGAAGCCCGCAGTCAGTGTTACTACCCGCCTTCACCAATGATCCGCACACTCGGACCTCACGGCCTCGCTGGAAAGTATGACCTATATTGGTAGTCTGGTATCGTGGAAACAATGGCTAACCCGGGACGGAGTGGCTGAGAACCATACCCGTTGCCCGGGCGAAGTCAGTGACCACCTACAACGCGTTACATCGATGCATTTTACGATCCCAACTCATGCCCACATGGCGTGCAGCGATCACTCCATACTCCCGACACCCTGTTCTGCATGAGGATCCCCTTTAGCGACCAGCTCTGCGTGGTACTGCTCGACCTCTTCTTGAACCCGTTCGATCGACTTGAAGTATTTGACGGTCTTGACGTGAAGTTCAGCGGTCGCGTCTTCGTCTACGACGATCAGGGAACGCGAATGCAGTTGAAGCGCAGATAACGTCCACTGTGTGTCTGGTTAGGCGGGTGCGTAAACTTCACCAACTGTCAATCGTACCAAGTGGTTGACACCCTCCTCTAAACAGGCGGTCTGAGTACGCGGACGGCTACATTCCAAGGTTCAACGCACCGATCGCCTTGCTCAACGCAAGGCTCTTGCGCTGTCCGGTAACGACTACAACGACTTCTCTGCTCTCCATGACGGTCGCGACGCCGACGGTGAGGGCCATACGGGGGACTGCGGAAATGTCGTTGTTGAAGAAACGAGCGTTTGCAAGGATAGTGTCATAGGCGAGGGTCTTGATCCTCGTGCGAGAGGTCAAAGACGAGCCTAACCAAAGGTGAACGATCCGCCCAGACGCCAAGAAACACATGCCTCACCCGGCTCGTTGAATGCAATGTGACCATCCTCTCCGATACCACCGAGGAACAGCTCTATCCCACCTGCCTTTTTTATCTTCTCCTCGTACAGCTTACACTCTTTGATCAGATCCGGGGCGTTCCCATCCAAAAGGTTGATTTGGGTCGGGGGGATATCAACGTGCGAGAAGAATTCTCGGAACATGAAAGTATGGTAGCTCTCGGAGTGATCACGAGGCAAACCAACGTACTCATCCATGTTGAAAGTCACTACATGTTTGAAACTGCCAAGGCGTCAGCGGAGGATAACTGTGAACGAATAGTGGTTTACCTCAACTTGCCAGCCTTGAAGAGGCTGATCAAATGTTTGTAGGTTGGGATCGGTGAGGATCCGGTGGGAAGACCAAGCACGAAGGGCCTTTCCGCGGTCGGATTAAAATCCTTGATCCTAGTGCGGGTAAGATCCTACATATCCAGGCATCATCTGGATAGAACGTATACCTCTTTGCGATGTAGTCTCCTATGTATTGACCGACGGTCGTGGGATCGTCACGAATGATGAGACCTTGGAGGGGTCAGCTCGGGAAAAGGAAGGGTGGATGTTGTGAGACGTACGCATGGTCGAGGCGAAAGCGAGTGTGGGTTATCCATAGAAGAGTTGGCAACGTCCGTCCGTCCCCTTCTTATCGATTTTCGATGTGCGGTCCCTTCGCTCGGTAGCCCCGATGGACCTGATCGCCACCTGGTTTTTATTGTAATCGCCATCATGGCGGAGGACTCACCACACGGCGACCGACCAATCCAACTCGCCTTCTCACACACTTCTGTTAAAGAATCTGGAAGTTTTCGTCTGCTCGAGCTTCCACCTGATCTCTTGAAATCAATCGAATCCAACGACAATTCTCCATTTACCTGGGCTGTCAAGGGGAACCCCGCAGAGGACGCCGTGTTGTGCACAGATGATAAAACGTATTCCATACGCTCCGTCTCACTCTCGAATTCCGTCCTCGTGGTTACCCCGGGAGAAGCGCAAGATCAGATCGTCATACGGGACACCAGCCATGAGCTCCTTCAAGTCACCCCCGTCCTTCCGAAGGTCCATAAACTAGTTGGACTGCTGAGGGGGAGGGAATACGATGAAGGTCGCGAAGACTTGGATGATGATACCCTTGATGATGAGCGAGACACCCAGAGCCAGCAACAGGTCCGTCTACTGGCTGAACTCGGAGGCACACGCTCAACCAGACACTTCTGAAAGCCAAAGGGATACCTCACCTACGCACAAGCCTTGACAGGGATCCAGGCAAGCGAAGTTGAACTTACAAAGGCTCTGAAAGATAGGCGGATTCTCCTTGTCAATGGTAGCCTGTCGTTTCAAATTCATTCATCTCCTCGTCCTGAAGTCATTCACCTCGTAGGTGCCCTTCGGCCGATCGCCCCCTCGTACCTTTCGACGATTCTTGAGTTACTTCTGAACTCGTTGGTATCGCTGCAGGAGGCGCATGATTCGGCCTCCGTAAAAGTACTGGCAGCCGCTCTTCAGGATGAACATGATATCAGGCCCCAAGTGACGAATCAGGTCATGGGCTGGTTCGGCGACGTGGACGAACACTGCTGGAGGATGGACGCCCCGTCTGTGCTTAAGCAAGTAGGGTTGGGGATTCTCAGGACTTGCAGGGTATTGTGTGTTCTTCAACCGATTTCGTTCAAGTCGCTCACGCGCTGGAAGCATGACCCCATAGACGGGAACGAGTTCTTGGACAAGTGGGGGAATGCTGTGGGCGACACGTTCGCCTCTCAAGTAGACCTTTCTCTCCTCTCGGTGAGGCCGTTTCAGCGTTATCACAGCTTCCACCGCTGATCCTGGTCAACAGGGAAACTACCTTACGTCGACCAAGCCACAGTCACTCCCCCCTTCGGACCAACTGACGTACTTCCCATCCTCTGAGCTGCCACTAGAACCTCTCGCAAGATTCAACGACCTCTTTCTTACTCGAAGCCGGTGGAAGGCTGAGGAGATTGCGCCGTTCCTGGACGACATCGCGATAGATAGGAAGGAACGGGATAAGCTGCTTTTGAAATACGCGAGAGCCCTGACCACTCCAGATGGGACGTACTATACTTCTCGAACCATAAAATAAGTAAAGATATCCTTCACGGTTCACTTCAGAGTCATTTGGGCGGATCAAACGTACACGTGAGCGCAACCTATCGGTAAAATAAGAGGCGCCTGGCATTTGAATTCGTCTACCACCATTCAACCAGCCCCTTATCACCCCACACACCGACCATGGTGCACGAGGTTCAGAACTGGGAGTCTGATTCGGACTATGTCGACGAGGACGAGTGCGACGAGTTAGACCAGGACCCGCTGATGGCCATTCAAGACCGCGTCAGGCCACCGGAGCTGAAGCAGATGTCGGTGGCAACTGTTTGTCGTACGTCCCAGTGTTCCAATCTTCTTACCGTTCTGTGGGGTGCGTATCTAACTCCTGACAGAGCTTGTACGCGATGGCCTAATAGACCTGAACCCGGAGTATCAGAGAGGTGAGCTGACGCGCCGCCACACCACTCCGTGTCCACCGTTGGGTCTGACCGAGCGACAGAGATCGTTTGGAACCCCAAGAAGCAGTCAATGCTGATCGATTCTATGTACCGAGGATTCTATATTCCCCCAGTCGTGTTTTCGGTGCACTGGGATCCACGTACTCAAACCAAAGTCCGGCTATGTGTGGATGGGAAACAACGCTTGACGGCCATCTCAGGGTTTGTCTCCGGTCGGGTGCGTATTCCAGCCTCCCCGCCCACCCGAGCCCGTACACTGACACCACCGTCGTTTAGATCCCATGTACGTACTCCAGTAACCCTACCCCCGAACCGGGACTTGCGAGAGCTGACTTTCGGTGACCGTTAGATGTCGATCGAGTAAACAGGAAGTCATTCTGGTTCAAAAAGCCAAAGAAGGGGAACGGGTTGGAGGTACCCCAAAACCTCAAGGATGAATTCCTCAGCTTCAGAATCCGATGCGGTGCGTTCTGACTGCGAGTTTCCTGGGCTCATTGTCTGAACAACCTCCCAGCTGAATACGACGGTATAAACGAAATTGACGAACGTGAAGTCTTCCAACGAGTACAGCTCGGTACACCCCTCACTTCTTCAGGTAACCGCCTTATTTACCCTCCCTGACCTCCACGTTTTACTTACCCACAAACCTAGAGAAACTACAAGCGATTTCATCACAGTGGACAAGGTGGATAACCTCTCTCAACGCCGACTTTGTCACAGGCGCGGACCTGCTACAAGACAAACTGGGGATCTCTGGAAAACACGCGAGCGGCTACCACGCCCTCGCACACATCGCCTATTGCTGTTCGCACCTGCCCAAGAGACAGAACATGCCCACGTTCGCCGCCCTAAGCAAGTTCCTCGACCAGGACACCATCCCCCCGAAAACCCTACAGAGAGACATGGAGGACGTCATGAGGAAGTTCACCGAGATCGCCACCACAGAGAAGTTACGGTTCGGGTTCTCGACCATACCGCAGAAGGTCGCCCCCGTGGAGTTCGTCTACATTGGTCAGTTTCTTTTACGGTTGCCGTGTAGCTATGATTCCTAGTCACTGTACTGACGGTGCTCCGACACAGTCGTTATGCTGTTCCTGTTAATTCAGGTCTGCGACGACATCGCGGATATGGCTCGTCACATCCACGACATACGGATCTACATCCGGAAGGAGGAGGTGGACATCCGGTCGAACAACAAGATCTGTGCCAAGCTCTGGAAATTCATCGATACCGTAATGAACGAGTACGACGATGGCGAGAGCTTCCAGCCTCCGCCAAAGGCAAGAGCGGCAAGGTCAAACCCGAGGAAGAACACAAGAGACGACAACTACGTCCCCTCAAAGCCGCAGAAACGAGTTAGGATCTCCGAGAAATGACCGTCTTGCTGGTGTGTCGTTGTTGGCTTCCGTCCTCTGGTTGTGCACATTTGTCTTTATGTTTTCTTGACGTTGGATTTACGAATGAAACGGTGCAATGGCCCCATCTTTATGATTCGAACGTGTGTGAAGTGTTTCGCGTAGAGGCTACAGGTAAGGACAAGGAGAGCGCGACGTGCGCACATGAGAGTTGCAGTGGAGTGGGTGAGGTGGTGAGAGAAAACAATGGGATCGCAACGGGTCGGGGTGATGGGTCGTGATTGAACAGCTAGTCCGTCAGGTTATGAAAGCGATACAGTTGGACACTATGATGGACAGGGAAGTGGGACGTGACGAAAGGAAGGAAAAGTAGTACAACAGAGCGGTACAGGAAAGTGAGAGAAGGAAAGGAGAATCGTGACCAGAACGTGTATGGTTTACGCTCGTGAGAAAAAGAGCGTTACGAAGAGCAGAGGTCAAATATATGCAGGCCCTGCGCCGTCCATACGATCTCCGACGTTAGCAGCCGACATGCTAAGGCCATCGAGGGCGGTTTTTGTCAAATGGGTCGGAACTGGGGCAACAATGGGGGGTGAGTGGGGACCGGCGATCGCCTCGTCGGCGGAGGGAAAGTCCCCACCTCCCTCCGTTTCCTTAACAAGTTCACCCGAGGCCTCGTGAGCCTGGGGTTGATCGACTGCAGTACGTTGGCCATAGGAAACCTCGTCACTAGAGGGGGTCCTCTCCTTTTCCTTCTTAGAACCGGTTCTGCGGGTGCCGTTCTTCCTTCCACCACTCTTTGCATTCCGCCTTCTCCCATTGGTTCGAGCGGAAAGTGGGGGTTCTTCATCCTCTTCGACTTCCATACCATCCGGAGTCCCATCCTTGAGTTGAATGGAAGATGGTGAGGGTGAAGCAGGGTTTTCCGGAGTGCTGGCTGAAGCCCCCGCCCGAGGTTGTCTCGAGCGCTTTGGAATGGGTGGGGAGACACCTGGATCTCCAGTGTCCGCCTCCCGTCGTTTCCTCTTCCGTCCCTCAGCGACTGCGATCAGCTCAGCTTGGGCCGAGGCTGAAAGGGAAAGAGAGGCGGAAGGACCACCCCTACGACGTCGGTGAGTTGCGACATACTCGTCCTGGTCCTTGTCTTTTTCATCGGCGATGAGAGGATCTGTGTCTGGGGGGACGTCCCGGGGTTTCGTAGCGGCTGTTTTGCGCGATCGACCGGAATTTCTGTTTCTGTTGGCACTGGTGCTGTTTCTGGCTCGGTTTGACGCTGCGGTCTGAATGGGTTTCGATGGGGTGGGATCGACGAGTTGGGTGTACGGAGTTTTCGGCGATTCACCCAAAAGTGGGAGGCGGAGCGCCAAAGCTCCAAGAGGATGATACAAGGGGAGGGGAGGAGCCATAGCATACACTTCACGGGTAGAGAGGGGTTTGGCGAAAGACGACGCGGACGAAGCATCGGTCAAAAGGGGAGGGAGGGAGGACGAGGACGGCGTTGGTGGGGAGGGAGATGAGGTGGAGGAGGAGAAATCCTCCTGGGCAGGCGAGTACGGGGATGCGTTTCCATTATCCATGGGCTCGTCTTGGACTGGAACAGAGACGGGCTGGTCGTTGAGAGAGTGTGGAGTGAACTCTACGGAGGGGGAGCGGTACGTGATGGTGGGCTTGCGCCGTCGCGTGGACGTAGTGGGTGGGGTGAGCTGAGGGCGCACTGACATGTCTTGGGGCTTGGGCTGGATGACTTGGTTTGGTGGTGGTGGTTGGGAAGAAAGAAATTTGAAGGGACGCCTAGAGCCTGGGACAAGTGTTGCAAATGGATCCATGTTTGATAACATACGCCGTGGGTGGTGGTGGGGAGGAGAGAGAGAGGCGGGGCTGTTTCCTGGGAGTGCGACGGATCTTTTACTATCGTCGACGTCTCGGCCGGCGACGAAAAGGCTGAGGGCGTCGAGGGAAAAATAAAAACAGGCTTGGGGATATTTCACCAGTATCCCACCCGTCGGTCCGACCATCCCGCCCACAAAATCTCATTAAGCCTCGCTCACGTGACACCCAATCACGTGTGAGGGCCACTGCCCAAATTAGGAATGCCCCTTGCCCGGCATCCCCTCAGTCCGCCCTGGCTGGTTGCGTCGCGGTGGGTTTGGTGCCCTCGCTTCATCAATTTTGGTCGGATCTTGTGCAGGCGAAACGTTATTTGCCGGGTCTGACGAGCTTTTCTTACAAGCGGGTAAATCTGACGATGACGCCGAAAGGTTATCTTTCTACCACTCAACCGAAGCTTAGGTGCGGGTCGCTGCCAAAACGGCTTCCCAAAGTCAATCTTTGATTGTAATCATATTGTCAGAGGCGGGAATCCGCCGCGCATGAAAATGGGATTGTGGCGACTGAATGCCGTGTGGATTGGGTACTAGGCCCGTCGTCAAGATCCTGCCCTGGTGAGCTTGTGCCCAGTGCACTGAATGATCCGAACGATACAACGGTACAGATGTCGAGTTTACTTGCGGCTCGGAGGGTCCGTGAGGCGAAAGGCATGAACGGGACATGACTGCATTCGGTTTTATATCCAAGATAAATGTATGACAAGAACGTCGTCGGTGAGAACGCACGATGGGCCCCGCTTACTGGTAGCTCATGCAAATTTCCCTGGAACCACAGGGTGTGACGCGGACAGCCCACCGTCGATGCATATATTTTGCCCATTGATATAACTCGAGTCGTCCGAAGCCAGGAATAGGACGGCATTGGCGATCTCTGCGATTCAATCACTGTTCACTCCATCGGGATGCGGCACCGTACGAAGGTCGACGTACCTGGTGAAACCCCGTACCGGCCAAGAGGGTTGAGTTGTCCCATCTTATGTTCCGTCCCCCGCCCACGGGCGTGATCAAACTGGATCTGGGTCATGCTGGTCTCGATGAGGCCCGGGCAGACTGCGTTTACCCGAACGTCAGTGCGCGCGAGTTGGCAAGCACCGGTCTGGGTGATCGAGTTCACGCTGGAGTGGATCATCGGTCAGAGCCCAGCAAGCAGCAGGACAAATGCGAATACGTACGCAGCTTTGCTTGCGCTGTCTGTCAAATGGGTTAGCTCATGGGTCACGGGGGAGGACCAAGTCACTCACAATGCACAGGACCAGCTCCTGACCGAAATCCGGCAACTGAGGGAAATTATGTCATCAAAACGGGGTGCCCGGGGGGAAAGGAGGAGCTGACCAGAGGCAGCCAACACGATACTGCCACCCCCGTAGGGCTTTCCGCGTTCCGGGTTCGCCCTCATCATGGCTAACGAAGCATGCTTGACGGCAAGGAAAGCACTGGGAACTTGATCGATTAGCCCTTCCTGAGGAGCATATTACCGCGTGAAACCCACGAAAGGGCGTTAACTCGAACGCTCTGCATGAATTCCTCGGATGTTATGTCATGGATGAGGGTGGCAGACGCCATACCCGCCTGGCCCGGGGTGCGTTAATTCAGTGGGGATGGTGTGGATTGGATGGAGCTCACGTTGGCAAAAAACACGTCGAGACGCCCCTCGTCCTTTAACGCCTGTTCGCAAACGGAGGAGATGGCGGTTTCGTCCGCAGCGTCCGCTTGCAAGGTCGTGACCTTGAGAACGTCAGCTGAGGTTTTCGGGCTTTGTCGGGTGAAGCTCACTTTCACATCCGGGTATTTCTTTTGGATGGTCTCCTTCAGCTCTGGGAGATTGTCGGGTACGAAATCCAAGAGGTAGAGGTGCGTTGCGCCTGGACCGACCAGAACGCGGATCAACAATTGACAACAAGACCGACGAGATGGGGCACCCACCCTCGTGAGCGAAGAGCAATGCGGTGGCTCTCCTACAGACGAATGAGGGACGTGCAAGGTGTAGGTGGTCGTACTGACCCAATTCCCTTCAGCGACCCCGCACCCGTAATCACGCACGTCTTCCCTTTCAGCTTCCACGACTGAGGAGCACTCTCAAGGTGGGTCTTGATCGTCTCCAGCCGCGCGCGAGTCTGGGCAACGAAGTCTTCCTCACGTCGTACATTTATCTTTCCGTACTGAGACATGGTGGGGCGAGGGCAGTCTTGGTCAAGGAAGAAAAGGGATTTGATCCACGGATCCTCCGGGCTCAAATGATACTTATATACGATCACTGACATGGACACTGCGACCGATGACCGGTGTGATACTTCAAGCTTCAAGCTTCGAGCTTCGAGCTTCATCAATCCGAGTGAAACGTTGTCAAAACTCCATTGAGAGAAAGGGCGTAAATATACTGCAAGCAACGGTTTACATGTATAGCGATGACGCTTTGAAACCGTAAGCCTCAAACGGGGGCGGAGGGCCGTCGGAGCGTCATCCATTGGGCGTTGCGTCTGACGTTTGGACACTCTCAGACAAATTCTCCGCCTTCTCTGCGAATGCCCCACGTGCATCCAGCTCACGTGCTCCCTTGATCAGTTTTCCCGTCGCGATCGCCTTTTCGAGTTTTTTTCAACTTCACCCGCACAAAGGAAATGGCTGCCGTCGCTGTTTGGTACGCGTTCTGCCTCTTGATCACGCGCGGTCTGGCGCTGAAAAGATGATACAGGAGTATCGTCGTGAACCCGGGAACCAAGGAGACCATCGTGCCTCCTCCCGACATCCAAATACATGTGAAAGGCCTCTCTCTTGGTGCTGAACTCAAGGACAAGGATGGCCGCAGCAGCTTGAGGCTTTCCTATGTGTTTGGCGCATCTCCCGCGGACGATGATGACGACGAAGATGGTGAGGACGGGAACGAGCCCTCGATGGTCACCAAGGAGGTCATCCTTGGCTCCCTTACCCCAGGCAAGGTAAGTTACACCTTCCCGTCTTTACGCAGTGGTGTGACCCCCTCTCCCCTCTAGATTGAGCAGGCTGCCGTGGATCTCGTTCTGGATGAGAATGACGAGTATGTTTTTGAAGTGATCGGTAAAAAGTGAAAACACTCACTCCACACTCTCAAAGTCGAGTTCTGACGTAACGTTGGCATTACAGCCCGATCTACGTCGTCGGAAACTATATCAGTATGTTTCGTGCCGCGGTTTAATACCGCTCACCGACTTACCAGCCACGCAGGGGATCAGAACCTTCCCTGGGATGACGAAGATGACGATGAGGACGCTTTCCACCTTGACGAAGTGAGCTCCGACGTTGAGATCGATCCCGCCGAGCTCGAAGGTATTGGTTCCGAAGAAGATGAGCCAGAAGAAGACAGCGCGTATGTGTTGCCTCCATATCCCGCTCCTCTCACCTAACGCGGATTTAGTCGTTTCGAGGAAATCGTGGAAGAGCCCAAGGGCAAGAAGCGTGCTGCCGACAAGATGGAGACTGACGAGAAACCGCCCCAGCTCACCAAGGTTGAGAAGAAGGCCGCTAAGAAGCAGAAGGGCGAGAACGGTGTGGCGATCCCGAAGGAGAAGGAGGACCCCGCGAAGGAGACGAAGGGGGAGAAAAAGAAGGAGAAGAAGGAAAAGAAGAAGGAAGGAAAGGCTAGCGGTGAGGTCAAGCAGCTTGAGGGCGGCGTTCAAGTTAAGGATGTCAAGCCTGGAGAAGGACCAGGGGTTCAGAAGGGCCAGTCGGTCAAGATGAGGTACATCGGCAAGCTGACCGACGGCAAGGTCTTCGACCAGAACACCAAGGGCAAACCGGTCAGCTCGCCCTCACGTGCACAGTAGCTCTAAGACTCACGTCAAGGCAGTTTGTCTTCCGCCTTGGCGCTGGTGAAGTTATCAAAGGTATAGTATACTGGCGCACATGAGAAACGCTCCCCTAAAACCACTTTTTGTCCAGGCTGGGACGTTGGCATCGTTGGCATGAAAGCTGGTGGAGAGCGTGAGCTCACCATCCCCGCCCCCATGGGTTATGGCAAGAGGGGAACGCAAGGTATCCCTCCCAGCTCGACCCTCAAGTTTGGTCGGTTTCTCCTCCACTTCCTTCTCACCGACGCGGTCCTGACGAATCTCTCCCTGATCCCAGAGGTCAAACTCCTTTCTATCCAGTAAATTATTACCTGAGAGTGGCGAAACAAAAAAAAAGTATAACCAGTTCTTTGCTCTAGTACCCCATAATATTATTAGGCGCGAATTGCTTTCGCGTAGTAAGTATTTAGTGTTCTGAGTCCGAACGATCGAAATCACCTTCCGCCATGCACTCTCACGTGCATCTCGTTATCACCTTTTCCTTTCTCACAAAATCCTTGAGCAAAACCCGGTTGCGAGAAGAGACCCGGGATGCAGAAAGGGAGTATACGGAGCTACTTCGGCTTCTGGAATCCTCCGGGTTGAAGACTGTCGGAAAGGCCGGACGAAGGCATGGAGAAATCATCGTCTTGGTGCACTCTCCTCCGGCCAAGTTGAATCATTTGGCGAAATTAGAACAGTGAGCATTCAGGGAGACGTTTCTACGGTATGCTAAGGTTGGGCGAGGTCTTCAGATTTCCGACACGGCGTCTTGGCTGCCGTCTCTTCGCTGGCAAAACCACAGATTCACCTCCCGCCATCTCATCGGGTACGGCTGCTACACGCTTACCTGAAGAACCCCACCTCCGCTGGGGGTCTCGATATTTCTCCTGGGATTGGTCGGTGGAAACGAATTGTTGGGATCCATCCCCTCCATGACTCCGACTTCGATCAAGAATGGGTTCGTTCATTGACCAAGGGTAGCCCCACGCAGAACCAACTCGACAGTGTCAGAGACAACGTACGTCCGAGGTTCGCTCCCTCGCCCATGGGATGTTTATGCTGATAGATGAGCGCGCGAACAGTATGGAGAGGAAGTCGGATTGTATTTTGCATTCCTCGTCACGTATACGAAATCCCTGACGCCGGTCGCCGTTCTCGGCGCGTCGTTTCACTTTCTCGGACAGTGGTATTCGCCGCTCTACTCGGTCGTCATCGTGTTATGGGCGACGTTCTTTGCGGAATATTGGGCGGTGTGTGAACGTAAGCTGGCCGTTCGGTGGGGCTCGCATGGAAGTTCTGGGTCATCGGCGAATCAGACGGCGGGGACAGGGTGGTGGATAGCGGGCTTTGGCAAGTTGTCCCGTCTGGGTGTCTCGGCCGCGGTGCTTCTGGGGTTTATGTGCGCCTTGGTGGTCATCACTGTGGTCATATTTGTATTGGAAGCCTTCCTGGCAATTTTGTACAAGGGTCCAGGAAGCCAGCTTGCGGTAAGCGCGACTTTTTTTGTCCCCTGTCGGAAGTGCTGATATTATCACTATAGCCTGTCATTCCAACGATAATTTTCGCTGCCAGTGCCCCAACCGTACTAGGCATCTATCGGTTCATTGCCATCCGCAGCACGCATTTCGAACGACACGACACCCCTTCCACCTACACGTATTCATTGACGATCAAGCGATTTGTACTATCGACAATCGTCTCGTACCTGGGTATCACTCTTTCTGCGTTCATCTATCTGCCATTCGGCCAAGAGGTCCTTGGCCTGCTTCACCTCCAACTTTTCGCCTTCGACTTGATGGGAACGACCAGCTCGCTCGCCGGGGAGGGGGAAGAGCTATTGTGGGAGCACGATTTGTTCAAGGCCTCGACAAAGTTGAACGGCATGAGATTGCAAACACAGATGTTTGCTTTCCTTGTGACGGCTCAACTGGCGAATGCGTTCCAGGAGTTGGGGATGCCCTACGCCACCAGGTGGCTGCAATCGCGCATAAGTCCTCCAACCAAGGTGAGGCAGCCTGGCGATCGATTGGCCACCCAGGAAGAGAAGTTATTGGACCGTGTCAAGGGTGAAGTATACACACGGATGGACTACGACATCTTTGACGACTACTGTGAGATGGTTACTCAGTTTGGCTACATTGCCATCTGGTCGGGTATGTGGCCCCTTGCGCCAGGTGGGTATCTCCACATCAGTTATCGGTGGAATGACCGGAACTATTTCTTCCAGTTATGGCTTGCCTCAACAACTGGCTGGAGGGGCCCTCAGATGCGTTCAAACTCACCACTCACCTGCGGAAACCGACCCCCGTGCGGGTAGAATCGATAGGCGCATGGCTAGATTGCATCAGAGGGATAGCCTGGGTGGCGGCCGTGGTGAACGCGGTTCTGGTCTGTCTGTATCATCCAGACTTTGTCCACATCGGTATGGCAAGCTACAAAGAAGCAGATTTCAAGATGTGCATCTTGATTGGACTCATTGCCAGTCACGCATTCTTGGCCGTACGACATGTGGTGCGGATGGCGGTCGAGAAGATGTACTGGCAGCATAGCGAGGAGAAGGAGAGGTTGGACCGGACCGAGATGAAGTTACGGGGTTCGTGCCTAGACACGCTCAAGCCCCCCGTCCCTGCTACTCAAGAGGAAGAACCTCTGCCTAATTTCTGGACTTCGGACGAAGGGTTGGAAGAGATAATTCGGGGTTCCAAGGAGGATTAGAAATCTGCTACTTAGACGCTCGTTTGAATGGACACGTTGTTTCTCGAGCCCGCGACGTCATCGCCGTGCGCTCCTTCCTTCCACCTTCCGCCATGTCCCCGATAACCTTGAACCCGGTCAGGGTTGCCCTCGGCACCGTCAGCTTTGTGCTGTCGGTTGGGACTCTTTACTCCGTCCTCAATTCGACCTACCTCGATACCTCGAACCCACTCCTCGCACACCTTCCACACCCGCTACAATCCACCGATTATTTCGCGAACAAGTCCAACCCACTTAACACGGTGTTCATTAAGAAGGCGTGGGGCTGGACTACTGGAGCGTTTGCGTTGTTGTATGCTGCCAGCCCGTCCCGCATCCGGTCCTCGAATCGGCTACTCCAATACGTGGTCGTCACACTTGCCTGGCTTGCGTTCACTGGGTGGTTCTTTGGCCCTCCGTTGATTGAGCGAGTGGTTGTGGCTTCGGGAGGTCAATGTGTAGTCGCGGTCCCTGTGTCCGGGGAGGTTATTGACGTTCCCATCGAATACTGTCACACGAAGTCCACACTCTCCCCCGCAACCCACCCAACCCTCTTCACCTCACTCACCACAGACTTCACCACGACGACTCCTTGGTCAGCTCGTCCAAGACTGCGCAGGGGACACGACGTGTCAGGGCACATCTTCCTCCTCACCATGTCCGTCCTCTTCTTGGCCGATCAGATCACACACTCCTTGAGGCATGGCGCGGTGTGGACCGCAGTGCATAATTTGGCGGTAACCGCGAACGTGGTTCTGATCGCAATTTGGGTGTTCGCGACCTATACGACTGCTGTTTACTTCCATTCGCCCTTCGAGAAGTTCACTGGGTTCCGTATGTTCTTCTTCTTGTACCTTACCAGTACAGCGCTGACGCGTCGTTCTCTCCCCAGTTCTCGGTATTGCTGCGTTCGGTATCACCCAGTTCCCCTCGTTAAACCCACCTCGGGGACAACGGCAAGGATGACTAAACCGTGAGCCGAAACCCACGTAATCCTTCAATGCCAGGACTTATCGGAGAATCACAGGCAGACGTCAAGTGATTACCGACGTCAACTGCCGATACGTCGTGCTACCGTTGCTGTGCTCGCCTCATGTATGAACGTTGAACCACAATGTTCCAGTGATTTCATCGATACCCGCATCGGAACAAGCGCGTTGGCGATGAGCTTTTACGGCCGTTTACGACCGGTTCCGGTCAACCATTAAGCAACTATACAACAGTAACTACTGTAGAACAACAGAGGAATCACGCACAACACAGGGTATAGCACACGGAGAGCGGGAATAGTTACTCAGACTCTGAATCCTGATTTCTCCCACGACTTCTCAAGTATTCAACAAACTCAGCCAAAAACAAGACCTGCTCGAAACTCTCAATAGCCTTCACGCTTCGGCGTTTTCGTACGACAGAGATCACACGTTCAACCATCTGAACCGTGTCGGCTCGGATCGGTTGCGCGTCCTCGGCATCGGTGTCCGTTTCACTGCCATCGGTCGATGGGGTCCTGCCTCTCGGAGAAGTGGGTTCCGGTTCCCCCTCGAGCCAACCACAGAGGCCCAATTTGAGCATCCAGCAACAGGCGACTAGACCTGCGCGACCGACGCCACCCCTACAGTGGCATAGGACGTTGATGCCTTTCAACGTGTAGGCGGTGATCACCCGTGTGACGTGGATGTCGAACGAGGCGACATCCAAGGGAGCAAGCCCCTCTGGTAGTGGTATTCTAAAGTGAACCTGTCGGTGGGAGTGGTGGGTAGAAACGAGGGGGTCTGACCTCAAGACGTCAATGCCGTTTTCATCTGCAATCCTGGCATAATCTGACCAACTGACACCCAAGTATGCCAGTTCTGCGTCATCTAAACAGCTAAGGGGCGACCTTGTCTCAGCTCATGGTAAATTATTGGAATAAATAGGCAAATACCAGACGATGCACCCGACACCGAGTATCCTCACTCGATCCAAGTCTCGAGATAGATCACGGCAGACTCCAACCCGGCCGTTGATGGGCCCCGTGAGCCTGACTGCAACGTAGGGGAGCGATGTCAGTCACAGGAAGGAAAAATCTGGTTGGGCAACACACTCTTCTTGCCCGGGCAAGAAGATAGTAGCATGTTGCCGATTGCGGGCTGCTTCGTTTCAAGTGGGACAATCCGGTCGTCGAGCGCGGGCGTCGTTTTTGACACCGAAGGAGTAGGGACTCGGAAGGGTAAGCACCCTTTCCCTGTTATCCCGGTACTCAGAGCAAGTTGGAGGGCCTGGGATATCGAGACTCCATTCCGTAGTCCTCCTTGGGGGAGGGTTGGTGGTATTGGTGGTGGAGAGATATGGGAAAATGAAGGCCTTCGGGTAAAGCGGTGAAGGCGGAACGGGGGCGGGAGTTCGTGAAGGATTGGGTATGGGTTTGGATTTCGGACAAGGTGCGAGGAGATTACAGGCAAGAGTTCGGGAACAATGATGGCAGAAGTGCTGAAACGAGAACAATGGCTGTCAGTACCGGAGAGCAACAGAGATTCCGTGTTCCTGTCACCCACTTGATGGGGTGGCTCTCTGAGGTTTTGACGAGATCGCTCGTCGTAAACACGTCGTTGTTGTTGGGGAGCGTTTCGTCCATAGCCGCAGATATTTCCTGTGTGAGATTCCCACTTTGGGGCATAGCGCATAATTGAGGACACTCCGCGAGGGGTGTCATCGGCGAAGTTGGCTTCGTGGAGAGCCACCATGCTCGAATGTCGGCGAGGCCTGCTTGGTGGGCCCTGATGGATCTCACCTGGTCGGGTACGTATAGCGACATCGGGACGTAGGTCGCGGCCGCACCTGGCACGAACGGCGATGTGAACGCATCGCGTGAGAGCAATAACAAATCGTGGTACCATTTGGTCCGAACTTGAGGCGATTGTACTCGCTCTGCTGGTGCTGGGACGCAAAATGGGCCAGCTGTGTGTTAGCTCAGAGTCAACGAGATGCGCCTCGAGAATATTCTGGAAATACCTGGGTGGCGAGGCGTTCGTGGGATGAGGTGGGGAAGGACATGGTGGGTGCATATATTCCTGCCAGAGGTTACCATCACTATTGTGTCGGCGCCTTGGTCCGCATCCCTCTCCGTCCTCGCCTCGACGTCAGCACCGACGAACTCGCCCGTCCATCCTTTCCTCTCCATCGTGTCGTTTTCGACGTCCATTCTTTCCCTCTCCCCACGGCTCCTGGTCTCGACGTAGAAAGACCAGTGGCGTTTTCCTCTCCCTTTTCTCATGGCCTCAAACTATCCACATAAGGTCGAAATTTCAGATATCCCAATCCCAACGACCCGACGACCCACCCAACTAGTCTCCCAGGCCACCGTCCGCAGAGCAAAGACCCTCACCAGACCAGAACGAAGCGTCGCCCCCGTTCCCCTCATCACCCCACAACCTGTCGGCGTTGGCGTAACCGACCCCGTCTCTTCAGGCGGTTTCGACCCTTGGAAACTTTTCTCTCGAGTTATCACCTTCTGGGCCCCAGGCGTCCTCCTCCGCTCGGTCGGTGGCCTCGACGACAAACAGAAACAGCAAGCATGGCGAGAAAAGATCACCCTCTGCTTCATCATCATCTGTCTCTGTGGGACAGTGGGATTCATCACCGTCGGACTCCAGAACGTTTTCTGTCCACAAAACAGTGACGGAAGTGCCGCTCGGTTTATAGGCGTCGGCCTTACTCCCGGTTTTGTGGCCATTGGAGGCTTCGTTTTCAATTCAACCCAGTCCAACAACGCCGATATTCAAGCATTCGCTACACGATTCTCCGGGCAAGACGTTTCGAATAGTTTCCAACGATCCGCCGGCTTTTATACCGCGTGTGCTGGCCTCAACTTCCGCGCCGCGATCGATGACCCATGCCAAATCGCGACCAATTGCCAACTTGGTGTCCTCAGTGCGCAGACCACCGCCTCTCTTGGTCTGCGAAACACCACATTACGAGCCGGATACGGTTGGGACCAGGTCGCGAACCTCACCAACTACCTCGTAATCGATGGAACCGTCCTCAACATGACACCTTATGTGGCCGCCCACAAATCCCCCATTCCAGGCGATAACATCGACGCTGCTCTCCGTACTGTCCTTACCAGAGACCCAACGAACGGGAAAGATGGGACCCTCATCTTCTACAGTCGTAACGATCTCAAGGCTGCAGTTCCTTGCCTCATCCAACGCTACCACGCCGGCAACATCGACAAAATTACGCCAGGCTGCTTCATTTCCCAATTGGTCCTTTATGCCGGTCTCATCGTTATTCTCGGTCTCATCATGATACGCTTCGTCATGGCTTGCGTTTTCAATTGGTTCCTCTCCACCCGACTCGCTGGCAATGTCAGCTCTTCCCTGCTGAACAAATCCGCAATCAGCCCAAGCGTCATGCCAGAGGGCGCCAACGTTTCCATCGACAACGTCAACGGTCAGGCACCATGGGCAGGTAAGGGTCAGAAGAAGCTGCAGAAGGGCACCACCAAGTCCCCCCGCTCCACCGGATCCGGTTCGACCTTGGTTCATTCCGATTCCCCTGCTCCGGTCATGAGCCTTACTCAAATTGGAGCGGAGCTGTTTGCTGTCTGTCTCGTCACCTGTTATTCGGAAGGCGAGGACTCACTCCGCACGACACTCGACTCCATCTCGACAACCCACTATTCCGACTCTCGTAAACTTATGTTCGTCGTGGCAGACGGCATGATCACCGGCGCTGGTGAGAAGCGGAGCACGCCAGACATTTGTGTTAGTTTGTTGGAGCCCGATCCCCGGTTCGGAAATCCGATGCCAATGGTGTATGAGGCGGTCGGATCTGGTGCGAAAGCTGAGAACAGAGCCATGGTATATGCCGGTCACTATAGTGCGTGTTCCACCCCATATCCACTTCCTGGAGCTAAGCCCTAAATACTCTCGCAGCCGTCTCTGGTCGTAAGACCCCCACAGTCATTGTGGTCAAGTGTGGGACCGAGAAAGAAGCCGCAACCGAGAAGAAGCCCGGCAACCGAGGAAAGCGGGACAGTCAACTCATTTTGATGAACTTTTTCTCACGTGTCACCTACAACGACCGCATGACCCCCCTGGATTTCGACCTGTTCCGAAAAATCCATATCCTCATGGGCGTCACCCCAGACTTTTTCGAGGTCTGCCTTATGGTGAGTTTGAAGTCTCAGCAGGTGTGGCCAGTGTCGCTAACAGGGGGTTCAGGTTGATGCCGATACCAAAGTTTACCCCGAGTCGCTAAAACACCTGGTCAACTGTATGCACAACGACCAGATGATCATGGGTGTTTGTGGTGAAACGAGGATTGCGAACAAGCGACAGTCGTGGGTGACGGCAATCCAGGTCTTCGAGTATTTCATCTCCCATCATATGGCCAAAGCGTTCGAATCCGTCTTTGGTGGCGTTTCGTGTCTGCCAGGGTGTTTCTCGATGTTCCGCCTCAAAGCCAGGAAGTTCTCCGGCGATGACTGGATTCCGCTCATCATCAAGCCCGAGATCGTGAAGGAGTACAGCCAAAACGACGTTGTCACCCTCCACCAGAAGAACTTGCTGCTTCTCGGAGAGGATCGATTCCTGACCACGATTTTGATTCGGACGTTCCCCAACCGCAAAATGATGTTCCTTCCACAAGCAAAGTGTAGGACTGTCGTTCCCGATACGTTCTCGGTGCTCCTTTCACAACGCCGCCGTTGGATCAACTCAACTATCCACAACCTCATGGAGCTCGTCCTCGTCCGGAATCTTTGCGGCACCTTCTGTTTCAGCATGCAATTCGTCGTCTTTATGGACCTTCTTGGGACCGTCGTCCTGCCCATCGCCATCGTCCTGACGTACGTGTTGATTGTGGGAGTTATCCTGGCCCCTCCAAAGTCCTTCGAGGAGGCTATCCCGGTTCTTCTTCTCGGAGCGGTATTGGGTTTACCGGCAGTTCTCATCTTGATCACCACAATGAAGGTGGTTTATGTGTTCTGGATGTTGATTTACCTCTTGGCATTACCTGTCTGGAACTTGATTCTCCCCGTATATGCGTTTTGGCATTTCGATGATTTCTCCTGGGGAGAGACTAGGTAAGCGGTCCCGGCGCGGTTCGCTCAGGAGTACTAACACTCCCCACCACTAACAGGAAAGTTGAAGGCGAAGCAAAAGGAGAAGCACACGGCGATGGCCCGGTAGCCGTCCAACCCATCAACGTCCCTCTGCGAAGATGGGAAGATTGGGAGCGTTCAAGACTGCGCAAGCTCAGGCGAGAGGAGAGGAGGAGAAGGGAGTTTGAGAGAGCACACCCCGCCGGATATCAAACCGGGGAAGGATACCTCCACACCAGACACGAGGTAAAGAGTTATGATGGCTCCGACACGATGTCCGTCACTTCTTCAGAGGACGATCACTGGGGTACGCAGATCGGCGGCTACAACGAGCACAACCCTTCTTATCCCCCACCACCGATGGCACTTCACATGAAACACTTGAACGCCTCCGGAGAGACGCTGGCCGGAGACCAACTGGAGGCGATGCTCGAGGTGGGATTCGATGAGGGACTTTTACCAAATAGCTCAACGACCAGACTCGCACCCCGAAACGTTGATCGACATCAACTGCAAGACACACCGGTGACGCATCCTAATGGGTATACAGCTCTTTCACGGACACAATCTCCCACAACGCCAAACATGCCGAGAACGGGGGAGGCTATTAGCTCGGGCGTTGCCGAGTGGAAGGGCCACGTTAAGAAGCGGAGCGGAGGGAGGGGGCATGCGGGAGGATACGGGCCATTAGGTCCTCTCGACCCTGGGTCACGGATATGATGAGCCGTGTTCATTTCCCTCTCGATTCGCCTTGCTCGCGTTTTCCGGTTCATCATATTCCTGCGCCGTCGTCTCATGTATACCCGCCATCGTCGTGGTTGGACCTTGACTCGGGTGTGTTCATATATCCCCCTCTCCCATCAACACTTCCTCTTGCATCTCTCCTCTTTCTCTCCCAACTGCAATCTCCCTCACTCCGCAATCGCTGTCGCACGCATTCACTCCCCCCCCCCCCTCCCTTACCCAAGAGCGCCACTACAGTTCGAATCTCGTTATAATGATCTCCCCTCCTGTCTTTTACCCCTTCCGCTTCCCTCTGGATCTTGCGTTTGTGATACGGCGATTAGAGAGCAAACAGGTACCGGTTTTTCTTTTTCGTTACGCTCCTTCCCTTCTTATTTCGCAATCTTGTATATCCACCTGGGACTGTTTTCTTCTCTCTCTTTTGCTTTCGGTGAAAGCAGCGCACAGACGTAGGGTGTCTCGGATATGTTCCCTCGTGGGGTGTATTTGGACGTATGGGGCTGGCAATTTGTCAAACGTTCGAACGCTCAACTCACTTGGTTTAATAACTTTCCTCGACGCTATGGATGTATACATTAGATTCTTCATTTCCAAGATAACACCACCGTTCAGAACGTCCGATATACAATCACTGCACGAAATTCTGACATTTGAGTGGAATCGAGGGCGATAAATGAGATTTGATGGGATCAGGGTGTGCGATGAATTCAAGCGGTTTACTCGGAGACCAGGTTCTGGATGGAAGTTCATACAAGAGTGGTAAAGCTAAGAAGCGATCCGATCCGTTTCCCAAGCTCCAGATGCTGCCAATTGACAACAGTAAGAAGAGTGAGAAAGAGAAGAGAGAGATCCCCCGACGACGCAAGCCAATGGTGCAATAGCAAGGTCATCAAGCCCCCAAGTTGCAA
>Ga0307516_10002190_pt1 | contig 26468 bp, 29 predicted proteins | sample 19_EM_MG_FD_203310 | JGI IMG/M metagenome (GOLD analysis project Ga0307516, IMG submission 203310) | Populus trichocarpa ectomycorrhiza microbial communities from riparian zone in the Pacific Northwest, United States - 19_EM | ecosystem: Host-associated > Plants > Roots > Unclassified | place...
CTGAGCCTTCATTGGCCGATCAAGGCTTCTAAACCCCTTGTCGCGCTTGTACTCAACATCAAGTTGCCGAAATCGGCGGCTTGTTCAGCGTTGCCTTAGTCTTTTTCGCCGGCGGGTGCAGCGCCCGCATCGACGCCTCCAGCTCGTCGCGCAGCCACTGGCGCAGGGCATCCAGCGGTGGCCAGTCGTGCAAGGCGGGCGGGTACACGAGGTGGTAGGCGTACGCGGCCTCGAAGTTGATGGTGAGCGGCGACAGTTGGATCAGCCGCCCGTCCGAGAGCGCATCGGCCGCCAGAAGTTCACGTGATACGGCCAGCCCCAGGTTCTGTTCTGCAGCCTGCAGCATCAGGCCGGCATCGTTGAAGCTGGCAACCGGCACCACACGGGTTCGCAAGCCCGCGGCCGAGAACCATGCCTCCCACACGTCGCTGTCTCCCAGCAGCGGCTCGCGCGCCAGCGCTTCGGGTTGAGCGCCGAGAAGTTGTCGTGCTGCAGTCGGCGAACCCACCACGACGAAGGGCATCGGCTTGTCGAACAAGCGCTCGGATTCCAGGCCGGGCCAGGGGCCGATGCCCTGGCGCAGCGCTGCATGAAAACCTTGGCGCTGCAGATCAACGATCTGCGGTGTGGCGTCGATCTCGATCGCGAGCTCGGGATGGCGCTCGCGCCATCGCCCCATGCGTGGCAGCAGCCAGCGGTTGGCGAACGATGGCAGCATCGTCACTCGCAACCGCTGCGCCGCACCGCTGGCAGCGGCTGCCGCAGCCTGGACACCATCGTCGAGCTGGGCGAGAGCTGGCTCCACGCTGCGCAGCAGCGCTTCGCCGGCGGCATTGAGCACCACGCGCCGGCCGCGGCGGTCGAACAGGTTGAAGCCCAGCTGCTCTTCCAGCCCGCGGATCTGCTGGCTCACGGCACTGTGGGTGAGGTGGAGCGTCTCGGCCGCGGCGCGCAGGTTTTGCGCCTTTGCCACGGCACGGAAGGCGGGCAGGGCTTGCAGTGTGAGTCTGGCCATCTGGTAAGCATACCTTACCAATCAGTGCAGAACTATGCGTTTCCATCCCAGCTGATGGGCTCTTATGCTTACCAGCATGCTGAAAACGAACAGGAGCCTCACGATGAGCACCACTCAACTTTGCTGCGATGACGTCGGTGTGTCACGCGTCGCGATGCACCGCCCCGTCAACCCGATCGCACGACTCTGGCAAGCGATTGCCGCGCGCTGGGCCGCCCACCTCGAGGCGGAACGCGAAGCTCACGCGTTTGATATGGTGGCCGACCTGAACGCCGACACGCTGCGCGACATCGGAGCGCCGGCGCAGTTGATTTCTCGCGCCGAGGTGCGCCAGGAAGAACGCGATCGGCGTGTGCACGAGCCACTGAGGCAGTGGCTCCACGGCTGAGCGGCCGGAGCCGTTTAGACCCGGGTGGTCGACAACCCGGCGGTGCTGCGCAAGCGCTCGATCAGCTTGGGCGCGATCTGCGTGAGCGGCAGCACTTCATGCGCCGCGCCGGCGTTGATGGCCTCGCGCGGCATGCCGAAGACCACGCAGGTGGCTTCGTCCTGCACGTAGTTGTAGCTACCGGCATCGCGCAGTTCCTTCATGGCCTTGGCGCCATCGGCGCCCATGCCGGTGAGCATGATGCCCAGTGCGTTGGGGCCGACCACGCGGGCGGCAGACTTGAACAGCACCTCGACCGATGGCTTGTGCCGGTTCACCGGCTCGCCGTCCTGTACGCGGGCGATGTAGTTGGCGCCGCTGTGCTCCACGCTCAGGTGGAAGCCGCCCGGTGCGATGTAGGCATGGCCGGGCAAGATGCGCTCGCCGTCGCGCGCTTCCGCCACGCGGATCTTGCACAGCCCGTCCAGACGTGCCGCATAGCTCTTGGTGAAGCCCGGCGGCATGTGCTGCGTGATCACCACCGCTGGCGAATCGGGCGGCAGGTTGATCAGAAATTCCTTGGTCGCTTCGGTGCCGCCGGTGGATGCGCCGATGAAGATGATTTTCTCGGTCGACAACCGGCCGATGGACGTCACGGGTGTCGTGGGTTTGGCAGCCGCCGCAGCAGCCGTGCCAGACGCTGGCGCCGGCACGTGGTGCGTCTTGCGGATGTGCGCCTTGGCGGCGATGCGAACCTTGTCGGTGATGTCTTCGGCCAGCAGGCGCAGGCCATCGGCCACGCCGATCTTGGGCTTGGCGACGAAGTCCACCGCGCCGAGCTCCAGTGCGCGCAGGGTCACGTCGGCACCGCGCTCGGTCAGCGTGGACACCATCACCACCGGCATCGGCCGCAGGCGCATCAGCTTGGCGAGAAAGTCGATGCCGTCCATGCGCGGCATCTCGACGTCGAGCGTGATCACGTCCGGGTTGAGGTTGCGGATCATCTCCCGCGCCACCAGCGGGTCGGCCGCAGCGCCGATGCATTCCATGTCGACTTGTCGGTTGATGATCTCGGTCAGCAGGCTGCGCACCAGCGCCGAATCGTCCACTACCACCACGCGTGTCTTTGCCATGTTGTCTCTCTTGTCCGCAATGTCTCGTTGCGTCAGAACAGGTCCACCGAGCCGCCGCCAGTGCTTGCCGGCACGGCCTTCTGTGCCGCTGCGCGGTCTTGTGCCAGCAGGGCGTCGGTGTTCGTCGGCGCCAGGCGCTTGACCATCGCCTTGCCGCTGCCGGGCAGGTAGCACACCTTGCGCGGATAAACATCCAGCACGTCTTTCGAGACGATAGGGATGCGCTCGGTCTTCAGATAGTCCATCACGAAGTTGGTGTTGCGCTCGCCCACGTTCATCGTGGTCATGCCGCTCACGACCTGGCCGCCGCCGAAGACCTTGGCTTCCATGGTCATGCGCGTGGCACCGCGTTTCATCATCTCGTTGATCAGCAGTTCCATCGCGTACGAACCGTAGCGGCCCGAGTCGCCGGCACCGTCGGGCAGCATGAAGTGGTTCATGCCGCCGACCTTGGCGTTGCGGTCGTAAAGGCAGGCGGCGATGCACGAGCCCAGCGTGGTCATGATCAGCATGTCTTCGTTGTGCACGAAGTACTCGCCCGGCAAGATCTTCACCGCATCGTTCTTGAAGTGTGCGTCGTAGAAGAAGAACGAGGCCTCGCCCGGTTTGCGCGCCTGTGCCTTCAGCTTTTCAAGGCGTGAACCGGCAGCAGGGTTCGAGGATGAGATCAATGCCATGGTGTTCCGATATCGGTGTGGAATGGGCTCGGCTTGAGTGCTGGCGACGTAACCTGCGCTCAGACCCGCTCGTAAACCGTCTTGCCGCGCAGGCGGAACAGGTCTTTCGCTTCGGTGAAGTTCTCCGAGTGGCCCACGAACAGCAGGCTCTTGGGCTTCATCACACCGTGGATGCGTTCCAGCACGCGGCGCTGCGTGGGCGCATCGAAATAGATCATCACGTTGCGGCAGAACACGATGTCGAAGGGCTCGCCCAGCGACCAGCGTGCTTCCATCAGGTTGTGCGTGCGGAACTCGATCAGGCGGGCCAACTCTGGCTTCACCCGGATGGAGCCGCTGTTGGCGCCCTTGCCGCGCAAGAAGTGCGCACGCAGCCGCTCCGGTGACAGGCCGCGCGCATCGGCACCGTAGACGCCGCGGCTGGCGGTGGCCAGCACCTTGGTGTCGATGTCGCTCGCCACGATCTTGAGGGAGCCCGTGGAACTCAGTGCCTCGGCGCAGGTCATCGCGATCGAATAGGGCTCCTCGCCCGTCGACGCTGCATTGCACCAGACGCGCAGGCCTGGGCTGCTGCGTGTCTTCAGTTCGGCGGCAAGCACCTGGAAGTGGTGCTCTTCGCGGAAGAACGAGGTGAGGTTGGTGGTCAGGCAGTTCACGAACTCCTGCCATTCCGGGTCCGACGCGGCGGTGCTTTCCAGCGACTGCAGGTACTGGCTGAAAGAGCGCTGCCCGGTGTCGCGCAGGCGGCGCGACAGGCGGCTGTAGACCATCGCCTGCTTGCCCGCATGCAGGCTGATGCCGGCGTGCTGGTAGATCAGCTGGCGCACGCGGTCGAAATCAGCGGTGCTGAAGCCGAATTCCTGTTCCCCGCGATCGGCACCCACCACGTTGCGCAGGGCGGACAGTTCGGCGGGGGATGCAGCTGCACTCATGAAGGCTCCAGACAGGGTCGCTCTTGTGGATGGCCCGCCGCTTGTTTCGCACGGGCTCTCCGGGGTTTATCGGTCCGAAGTCTGCTGTGCTTGAGGCGTGACAAAACCCCAAGTTGGCAGGTATTCACGTTTCAAATCGATGCGATCGGGTAAGGCGAGCGCGATAGACTGGCCCGTAACAAAATCCCACTGTGTCGCAATCACCAGCACCCACAGAACCCTCACAGCTCAAGCTGGGAGCGGCTTTGCAGTTGCTGACGCAGTCGGGCCATGCGCTGCCCGACTTGAACGCGGTGGGTTCGGCAGCGTGGCTGCAGGCCGTGATCGACGCGCTCTGCGACCTGTCCAGCCGCGACCCCTTGACCGGGCTGGCCAATCGCCGTCATTTCGAAGTGGCGCTGTCTCGCGAGATCGACCGTGTGGCACGCGCCGGTGAGCCGGCGCTGGTGCTGATGGTCGACATCGACCGCTTCAAGCTCGTCAACGACACCCATGGCCACGCCGCCGGCGACCTGGTGATCCAGGCCGTGGCGCAGTGCCTGATGGAATGCGTGCGGCCGATGGACACCGTGTCGCGTTTCGGTGGCGAAGAGTTCGCCATCATCCTGCCCAACTGCCCTCCGGCGTTCGGGCAAACAGTCGCCGAGCGCATTCGCCGCAAGGTCGAGCAGCGCGAGGTCGTGATTGCGCTCAACGAGACCCTGAAGGTCACCATCAGCCTGGGTGGCGCCTTTGCGCCGCAGTGGGTGCGCTCGTCGGCGCCGCTGTGGATCGAGCGCGCCGACCAGCAGCTCTACCGCGCCAAGCACGAGGGCCGCAACCGCGCCTGTCTCGAGATGCCGCCGGTCTCGCTGGTGAGCGCTGAAGAAAAGGGCCTCTTGTTCGCCACCTCGCAGTTCCCCGATATCGAGAATCCATGAGCACCGCCACGAACCCCACCGCGTCGCCGCCTGCCAGGCGTGCCCGCATCCTCGCCGTGACCAGCGGCAAGGGCGGCGTGGGCAAGACCTTTGTCTCGGCCAATCTGGCTGCAGCGCTGGCCCGCCGCGGCGAGCGCGTGCTGGTGCTCGACGCCGACCTTGGGTTGGCCAATCTCGACGTGGTGCTCAACCTCTTTCCCAAGATCACGCTGCACGACGTGTTCACCGGCAAGGCCTCGCTTGAAGAGGCCATCTTGCCGGCGCCCGGCGGCTTCTCGGTGCTGCTCGCCGGTTCTGGCTTGGTGGAGTATTCGCGCCTCACCGCCGAAATCCGCGAGCAGCTGCTGAAGATCATCGAGGTGGTGGCTCCGCGCTACGACCGCATCCTGCTCGACACCGGTGCCGGCATCTCCGACGTGGTGTTGTTCGCTGTCTCGCTCGCGACCGAGGTGCTGGTCGTGGCCACGCCCGAGCCGACCTCGCTCACCGATGCCTACGCCACCATCAAGGTGCTGGCGACGCAGCAGCAGCGCAGCGCGATCGCGCTGGTGGTCAACCAGGTCAGCCGCAGCAACGAGGGCCGTGTGGTCCGCGGCCAGCTGCAGCAGGTCATCGACCGCTTCGTCACGCCGACCCTGCCGGCCGGCAGCCCCGCCGTCAAGCTCGAGTTGCTCGGTGAAATTCCCACCGACACGGCGGTGCGCGAGGCCGTGCAGCGCCGCCAGCTCCTGCTGGAAACCTTTCCGGGCAGCGAAGCTGGCAAAGGCATCGTGGCCGTTGCCGCCAAACTCGCCGGTCCCTGACCTGGCCTTGCACCCACCTGATGAACGACACGACCCGACCCGCAACTGCATATGAATGGGTGGGCGGCGAAGCCGCTGTTCGCGCACTCGTCGACCGCTTCTATGACCTGATGGACCTGGAGCCCGCATTTGTCGGGCTCCGCGCATTGCACCCCACGGAGTTGGATGGCTCGCGCGACAAGCTCTTCTGGTTCTTGTGCGGCTGGCTCGGTGGCCCGGCTCACTACGTCGACCGCTTCGGCCACCCGTTCCTGCGGGCGCGACACTTGCCGTTTGCCATCGGCATCGCCGAGCGCGATCAGTGGATGGCGTGCATGAAGCAGGCGATGGACGAGGTGATCGTCGACCCGGTTCTCGCCCAGCGTCTCGAAGAATCGTTCTTCAAGACAGCCGATTTCATGCGGAACAAGCACGGGGCCTAGAGTCGCCCCAGTGTCGCTTCAGGCAGCGGCGCGGAGCAACACGACGAGCGCGCCGCTTCCACCTTCGGCCGGCCGGGCCTGCACGAAGGCGAGCACTTCCTGCTTCTGAACCAGCCAGCTGCGTACCTTGGTCTTCAACACCGGTTCGCGGCCCGGCGAGCCATGGCCTTTGCCGTGGACCACGCGCACGCATCGCAAGCCGCGCTGCGTGGCGTCCCGCAAAAACTCCGCAAGCTGATCGCGTGCCTCGTCGCGGCGAAGCCCGTGCAGGTCGAGCTGCGCCTGGATCGTCCAGCCACCGCGGCGAAGCTTGCGCACCACATCCAGGCCGATCTCCATGCGCCGGTACGACAGCGTGTCGTCGGTCTCCAGCAGGCTGTCGACGTTGAACTCGTCCGAGATGGTTTCGCGCAACGCGGCCTGCTCGTCGCGCTGGCGTTGAAGTGGTTCTGCTTCGGGCGGGCGAGGGGCGGTGCGGGCACGGCGGGCATCGGGCATGGCCTGCACCGGGCCCACGCTGAGCGAAAACAGGTTGCGCTCGCGGCGCAGGCGGGCGTCTTCTTCACGCTGACGGGCCACGCGTTCAGCTTCTTCGCGGGCCGCCTTCTGCAGAGCGGTTTTGATCGCACCGAGGTCACTCAGGCTGCGTGCTTTCTTGGGGTCGTTCGCGGTCACGGTCACAGCTTACCTTCGGGCGGGAAGAGGACAGGCCACGGCGCTTTAGACGACAAAGTTTGGTCCAAGCATCGCCATTGCCAATAAGGCCCATCGCAGTTGCAACGAGATGCTGCCAAGAAGTGTCAGCTCGAACACAAAAACACCACTGGCAATGAATTGGTATGCAAACTGCTGCCTGTGATCCGCTGGTGAACAAGTGTGTCGCGCGTTCGATTGCGATCACTGGTTCAAAAGACACACAGAAGCCCACGCCTCGCTGCGATGGGCTCGATCAAAAAGAAGTGCCGGGAGTTCTGACACATGAAGACTTGGAAGAAGTCGTCGCGCCTGCGTGCGGGCCTTGCGGCGACCGTGCTGATCGTGCCGCTTGCAATTGCCTTATCGGCGTGTGGCGGCGCCCAAAGTGGAAGCGGTTCCACTTCTCCGGCCGATTCGGGAGGGGCGCCATCCACGCCCGTCACGCCACCAATCACGCCGCCGGTAACGCCACCGGTGACGCCGCAGGACCCACCCATCGTCACGCCTGCGGACTACACGCCGCTGAGCTGGGCCGAGCAGCAACCCGCCACGCAGTACACGCTCGCTGACGGCACGCTTGTCACCCGCGTTGGCGGCCGCACACGTGATCGCCACGCGCGCGAGCAGCCCGACCCGGCTGCCAATGGCGTCGGCGACCCGTACACCAACTTCGCGGCGCACTACTTCGAGCGGCGCTCTCACGAGGTCACGATCTACGACAACGCGGCGCCCGACAACTCCGGTAACCGCGTGCTGACCATCGTTGTGCGGCCACAGTGGTGGCTGTACGGCACCAACTTCCGCCACAGCTACATCGGCCGGCGAGATGGCGACAAGCCGGGGCCCACGGCAGTGGCGCTGTATGGCGACAACGGCGGCATGAAGCTGCTGCCGGCGTTCTCGCTGCCTTCCGGCAAGGAGTACGCAGCCCCGATCTCGCAGAAGGACTACGACGCGCTGCCTGGTGATCCGCCGCAGACCAACGACGCGCAAGACCTGAACGCGCCGCCGAAGGACGGCGAGTTCGTGCTGATCAAGCGCATCACCCGCTCGGCCGCGCTGAACCGCAACTTGAAGGCGGGCGACCTGATCGAGTTCGAGCTCGGCATCTTCCTGTCCGGCAAGCACGACGACGTGCTCGGCCGCTTCAACTACTACTCCGACGTGATGGCCTACGAGGTCGGCAAGACCGGCGTATTGCCCTGGTACCGCGGGCCGGCGACCGACGTGGCGATCCCATGGGATTCGCACGCGATCCCCATAGGCGCGTTGAGCGGCGGCACCATGATGACGCTGCAAGAAGACACGTCCAACAACCCCGAGGCGAACTTCCTGCAGGCCGGTACCAACATCGCCGGCATCAACATCCAGCCCTTCCTCGAAGGCCGGCGCCTCTTCCACACCTCCTTCCTGACCGGCTCGCACACCGAGACAGGCAACCCGACGCTGTTCAGCACCCAGGCGGGCAAGGCCGGGCCGAACTTCCAGCAGCCGTCCTGCATCTCGTGCCATTTCGCCAACGGCAAGAGTTCGCCGGCCTTGCAGACAGCGCTGTCCACGATGGTGGTTCTGACGGGGGACGTCGATGCCAGTGGCAAGCTGGTGCCCGACGCGCGCTTCGGTGGCCGCTTGTCGCAAGGCCTGGTCACCGAGAACAAGCTCACCTTCGACGGTCGACAGGCGCTGCTGAAGATCGACAGCTACCAGGAGACCGCCGGCCAGTACGGCGACAAGACGGCCTACACGCTGCAGAAGCCGCACTACACGCTCACCGATGTGAGCGGCAAGGCGCTCGACCTGCCGGCACGCATGTCGGTGCGCACCGCGCCGCACCTGGCCGGCATGGGCCTGCTCGAGGCCGTGCCCGAAGCGCAGCTCGAAGCGCTGGCCTCCGCCAGTGCGAAGGATCCGGACGGCACCGTTGGCCGCCTGCCGATCGTCACCGACCTGATCGACCCCTTGCTCAAGCGCGTGGGCCGATTCGGCTGGCGAGGCACCGCTGCCAGCGTGCTGCAGCAAACGGCATCTGCGCTCAACAGCGACATGGGCGTCACCACCACCTTGCTGCCGAAGCACTTCTGCGGCCAGGCCACCGATGGCACCGCATGCCGCAGTGCCGATGCCAAAGGCGCGGAGCTGAACGACAAGGACCTCGAGCTGCTGGTGCGCTACACGAGCCTGCTTGCCGTGCCGCCGCAGCGCCACTTCAGGGGCGAACAGCCGCTGGCCGTCTACAACGAGACCATCGTCGCGCAGACGCCCCAGCAGACTGCTGCACAGGTTGCTGCCGAAAACTCTCTGCAAGACCGCGTCGAGCGAGGCGGCCAACTCTTCGCCCAAGCCCGCTGCACGGCCTGCCATGTGCCGGCGCTGACGACGGGTACCCAGCACCGTTTTGCCGAGCTAAAGAACCAGATCATCCGTCCCTACACCGACCTGCTGCTGCATGACATGGGGCCGGACCTTGCCGACAACTACCCGCAAGGTGTGGCTTCGGCGCAGGAATGGCGCACCGCGCCGCTGTGGGGCATCGGCTTGCTGCCGAGCCTCGATGCCAAGACGCGCTACCTGCACGACGGCCGTGCGCGCACGCTCGAAGAAGCCGTCCTCTGGCACAGCGGCCAAGGCCAGGCCAGCCGCGACCGATTCAAGGCGATGAGTGCCGACGATCGCCAGAAGCTGATCGATTTCTTGAAGTCTCTCTGAGAACCGACCCATGAATCCTGTTTCACGCCCAGGCCTTCTTGCCCGTCGTCGGCTGATGGTGGGCACGCTGTTCGGCAGCGTGCTTGCCACGCTCGCTGCTTGCGGTGGAGGTGGGGGCGATGGCGCTGCACCCAGCCCCGCGGCGCCCACACCGCCTTCGCCACCGGCACCACCTCCTCCGGCTCCGCCGCCATCAGGCCCAGGCCCTGCGCCTTCACCCGCTGCACCCAAGAGCGCAAAGCGCGGCATCGCGTATGACCTCTCCAGCGTGGCCGACATGGCAGCGCTCGCCCCCGGGGTCAGCTGGTGGTACGGCTGGGGCTCGAAGCCGAACGGCAACACGCCGGCTGACCCGGTTGCGGCCTACGGCATGGACTTCGTGCCGATGCTCTGGAACGACGATTTCAATGCGGCCGACGTCACCGCGTGGTTGAAGGCGCGTCCTGCGGTCAAGCATTTGCTGTTGCTCAACGAGCCGAATCTCTCGGGCCAGGCGACCATGACGCCGCAGAAGGCCGCAGGCGTGTGGCCGCGCTACGAGAAGATCGCGGCCGACACGGGCGTGAAGCTCGTCGGGCCGCAGATCACCTATGGCAACCTGGCGGGCTTCACGACGCCAGTTGCTTGGCTCGACGCGTTCTACACGGCCTATCGCAGCGCCAACGGCGGGCGCGACCCGCATATCGACTACATCGGCTTCCACTGGTACGACTACGGTCTGGCGGGCAAGCTCGATGAACTGCTCAAGTACAACAAGCCGTTCTGGGTGACCGAGTTTGCCAACTGGCACAACGGCGATGGCAGCGCGCAGATCGACACGGTCGAGAAGCAGAAGGCCCAGATGACTGACATGGTGGCCACCTGCGAGAACCGCGCCGACGTGTTCCGCTATGCCTGGTTCACCGGCCGCTGGAGCGATGACACGCACCACACCAGCCTGCTCGGCGCCAACGGCGTACTGACCTCACTCGGCCAGCACTACCTGTCGCTGCCTTTCTCCAATCCAACCCCCTGACAGTCATGCGCGACGGGTTCACATTCGATCAATTGAAGATATTCCTGGCATGCGTCGAGCGGGGCAGTTTCTCGGCTGCGGCGCGCAAGCTGGGGCGCTCACAGTCGGTGGTCAGCGAGAGCATTGCGCAGCTCGAGCAGCAGCTCGGTGTGAGCCTGTTCGACCGCAGTGGTCGCCTGCCCGTCCTTACCGACGAAGGGCGCGCGCTGCTGTCCGATGCACGGGCGCTGGCGCGTGGTGTCGACGGCTTCAAGGCGCGCGCACGCAGCCTCAGCGAAGGCATGGAGCCTGAGCTGTCGGTCGCGGTCGATGCGCTGTATCCGCTGGAGTGGCTCACCGAAGCGGTGGGTGACTTTCGACGCGAGTTCCCCGGCACGCCGCTGCGTCTGCAGATGGACGTGCTGGGTGCCGTGCTGCAGCCGTTGATGGACGCGCAATGCGATCTGGCGGTCATCGGCCCGCAGCCTGAGCTGCCTGAGGGCGTGCTGTCGGAGCACATGCTCCATGTGCCCGCGGTCACGGTGGTGGCACCGGAACACCCGTTGGCGGCGTACCGCGGACTCATCCCGCGGACGGTGACGGAACAGCACGTGCAACTGGTCTCGACGGATCGCTCCGGGCTCACATCGGGCCGCGACTACGACGTACTGTCACCGCTCACGTGGCGGCTGGCGGGCGCCGGCGTCAAGCAGCAGTTTCTGCGTGCCGGCTTCGGCTGGGGCCACATGCCACGGCCGCAGGTGGAGGCCGACATCGAACAAGGCCTGTTGCAGACCATTCAGGTGGAAGGCTTTCCGTTCGAGGCCTCTCAGTACCCGATTCGTGCCGCCTACCGCAAGGACACGCCACCCGGCCGCGTCGCCCGGTGGTTCCTGCAGCGCCTCACACGTGCGCATCACGTGGTCGACGTGGCGCTCGTGCGCGTCGGCTGAAGAGCGAGACGCGCTACAGCAAGCCGCGCTCAGCGAAAGACACGGCTTCGCTGCGCGTGACGACCAGGTGGTCGAGCACGCGCACGTCGATCAAGCCCAGTGCCGACTTGAGCGTCTGTGTGAGGAACTCGTCGGCACGCGAGGGCTCGGCCGCGCCAGATGGGTGGTTGTGCGCGAGCACCACCGCGGCGGCGTTCAGGTCGAGCGCTCGCTTGACCACCTCGCGCGGGTAGACGCTGGTTTGCGTCAGCGTTCCGCGGAATAGTTCTTCGAGGCGGATGAGCCGGTTCTGCGCATCGAGAAACAGCACCACGAACACCTCGTGCTCGCGCCCGCCGATCTGCAGCCGCAGGTACTCCTTGACCCGTGTCGTCGAATCGAACAGCGGGCGCTGCATCAGCTCTTGCGCCAGTGACCGTCGAGCGAGTTCGAGCACGGCGCTCATCTCGGCACGCTTGGCCGGCCCCAGGCCCTTGATGCGCTTGAGGTCGTCCGGCTCGGCCTGCAGCAGCCCGGTCAGCCCGCCGAATTCGGTGAGCAGCTGCTGCGCCAGTTGCAACACCGAGGTGCCCGGCAGCCCGGTGCGCAGCAGCAGGGCGATCAGCTCGGCATCGGCCAGCGAGGCGGGGCCTCGTGCAAGCAGTTTTTCTCGGGGTCTGGCATCAGGGGGAAGGTCTTTGAGCACCATGGATTCGGCCTGCCAGGCAAGGCACCTAAAATTGAGCGCAGTCTAAGCGGCGCATGGCGCGGCTTCGGCGATGCCTTCATCACCAGGAAATTCTTTGAACCACGTTGTCAATCACGTGCAGCAGGGCTCGTTCCTGACCCTGCACTACCGGCTGAGCGGCCCCGATGGCGCCGACATCATCAACACTTTCGCCGACAAGCCGGCCACGCTGTCGCTCGGCTCGGGTGAACTGGCGCCGGCGATGGAAGCGCATCTGATGGGCCTGGCCGAAGGCACACGCACTTCCTTCCAGCTGCCCGCAGGCGAAGCCTTCGGCGAGCGCAACCCCGACATGCTGCAGCGCGTGAAGCTCTCGCTGATGCATCAGCTGGGCGACCCCGACGAGCGCTACGGCGTTGGCGACGTGGTCCAGTTCCCCACGCCGGACGGGCAGGGTGCCTATGCCGGCGTCGTGCGCGAGGTGGGCAGCGACTGGCTGCTGTTCGACTTCAACCACCCGCTCGCCGGTCAGCCGGTAACGTTCGAAGTGCATGTGATCGGGGTGCTGTGATGACTGCTGAAACGCGAACTTTGGAAGAAGTGCTGCTGGCCGAGCCACGCGGTTTTTGTGCCGGCGTCGACCGCGCCATCGAGATCGTGGAGCGTGCGCTGAAGAAGTTCGGCGCACCGATCTACGTGCGCCACGAGATCGTGCACAACACCTACGTGGTCAACGACCTCAAGGCCAAGGGTGCGATCTTCATCGAAGACCTGGCCGAGGTCCCGCCCGGTGCGACGCTGGTGTTCAGCGCGCACGGCGTGAGCCAGGAGATACGTCGCGAAGCCACCCGCCGCGGCTTCAGCGTGTTCGATGCCACCTGCCCGCTCGTCACCAAGGTGCACGTGGAAGTCGCCAAGCTGCATAGGGAAGGCTACGACTTCCTGATGATCGGGCACAAGGGCCACCCCGAGGTCGAAGGCACCATGGGCCAGCTCAACGAGGGCATCTACCTCGTGGAAGACGTGGCTGACGTGGAGCACGTGCAAGTCGCACAGACCGAGAAGCTGGCCGTGGTGACGCAGACCACGCTGTCGGTGGACGATGCGGCCGAGATCCTCGCGGCGGTGAAGCGCCGCTTCCCCACCGTGCGCGAGCCCAAGCAGCAGGACATCTGCTACGCCACGCAGAACCGACAAGACGCTGTGAAGGTGCTGGCCCCGCAGGTCGACGTGCTCATCGTCGTCGGCAGCCCCACCAGCTCCAACAGCAACCGCCTGCGCGAATTGGGCGAGCGCCTCGGCGCGGCCGCCTACATGGTCGACCAGCCCGAAGACCTGAAGCCCGAGTGGTTCGACGGCAAACAGCGCGTCGGCCTCACCGCTGGGGCGTCGGCTCCCGACATCCTGGTGGATCAGGTTATCGCGCGCCTGCGTGATCTTGGCGCCGTGTCGGTTCGCAAGATGCCGGGCGTGGAAGAGACCATCCAGTTTCCGCTGCCCAAGGGTTTGAAAGACAGCCACGTCGATTCGGCGCTGCACTCGCACCCGATTCGCTGAGGCGACGCCACAGCCCCAGGCCATCGCACAGGTGGCCTTTTCACTGCCTTGGCTCAAGGGCCGCCCAAGAGGTGGCACCCTACAATTCCAGCCCTTTGCTGTACCGCGACCGAAAGCCCGTCCCATGCTTGACATCACCCTGCTGCGCAAAGACCTCGCAAGCGTCATCGCCACGCTGGAAAAGCGCAAATCGCCCCAGCCATTTCTCGACGTCGGGCGTTTCCAGGCGCTGGAGTCAGAGCGCAAGACCCTGCAGACGCACACCGAAGAACTGCAGGCCAAGCGCAACAGTCTGTCCAAGCAGATCGGCCACCTCAAGTCCAAGGGCCAAGACACCGCGGGCGTGATGGCTGAAGTGGGTGGCCTGGGCGACGAGCTCAAGGTTTCGGCCGAGCGTCTCGAAGCGATCCAAGCCGAGCTCTCGCAAATGCTGATGAGCGTGCCCAACCTGCCGCACGCCAGCGTGCCCGAGGGTGACGACGAGAACGGCAACGTGGAGCTGCACCGCTGGAGCCCCGACGGCAAAGGCCCGCGCAGCTTCGACTTCCCGGTCAAGGACCACGTTGACCTCGGCGCCCCGCTGGGCCTGGACTTCGACACCGGCGCCAAGCTCTCCGGTTCGCGCTTCAGCTTTCTGCGTGGCCCGGTCGCGCGCCTGCACCGCGCGCTCGCGCAGTTCATGCTCGACACGCAAACCCAGGCGCACGGCTACACCGAGTGCTACACGCCCTACATCGTCAACCGAGAAGTGCTCGAGGGCACGGGCCAGCTGCCCAAGTTCAAGGAAGACATGTTCTGGGTCAGCCGTGGCGGCGACGAGTCGCAGCCCGAGCAGTACCTCATCTCCACCTCGGAGATCTCGCTGACCAACAGCGTGCGCGAAAGCGTACTGGCGTCCGATCAACTGCCCATCAAGCTCACGGCGCACAGCCCGTGTTTTCGCAGCGAGGCGGGCAGCGCAGGGCGCGACACGCGCGGCATGATCCGCCAGCATCAGTTCGACAAGGTCGAGATGGTGCAGATCACGCATCCCGACAATAGCTACGAAGCGCTCGAAGAAATGCGCGGCCACGCCGAAGCGGTGTTGCAGAAGCTCGGCTTGTCGTACCGCGTGGTGACGCTGTGCAGCGGTGATATGGGCTTCGGCTCGACCAAGACCTACGACCTCGAGGTGTGGTTGCCGGCGCAGAACACCTATCGCGAGATCAGCTCCGTCTCGAACTGCGAGGCCTTCCAGGCACGACGCATGCAGGCGCGCTTCAAGAATGCGCAGGGCAAGAACGAACTGGTGCACACCTTGAACGGTTCGGGCCTGGCGGTGGGGCGGACTCTGGTGGCCGTGCTCGAGAACTACCAGAACGCAGATGGCTCGATCACCGTGCCTGAAGCGTTGCGTCCGTATCTCGGTGGTCAGGATCTCTTGAAAGCCTGAGCTAGAATCTGCGGCTCGGCATAGACCCGCCGACGCCCCACAGAATTCGGAGAGGTGGCAGAGTGGTCGAATGTACCTGACTCGAAATCAGGCGTACCGCAAGGTACCGAGGGTTCGAATCCCTCCCTCTCCTCCAGTGATAAGTCCAGCAAGGTCTCACAAAGACCCAACAAAGCCCCGCAAACCCAGTGTTTACGGGGCTTTTTTGTTTGTTTTGGTTCAGGAAGGTCTTTTGACATCTAACGCGCTCCGGGGGACATTTAGGGGGAACGGCGGGCACTCGTGCCCCCGTCTTCGTCGAAAGTCCCCCACATGCCGCTCACAGATGCAGCCTGCAAAAACGCGAAGTGCCCCGTCGGCCGCCCCCGGGAGCGCTACAGCGACAGCGGGGGTCTGTACCTAGAAGTGCAGCCCACTGGTACCAAGCTCTGGCGGTGGAAGTACCGTTTCGCAGGCAAAGAGAAGCGCTTGGCACTCGGCAGCTACCCCGGTGTGAGCTTGGCCACGGCCCGCCGCGATCGGGACAAGGCGCGCGACCTGCTGAAGGGTGGCAACGATCCCGTGCAGACCAAGCGCGACGCCAAGCTGGCCGCGTCGGTGCGCATGGGCAACACGTTCGAGGCCGTGGCGCGCGCCTGGTTCGCCCACTGGAAGGGGCCTCGTTCGCCCAGGCATGCCGACTATGTGATCCGCCGGCTCGAGGCCGACGTGTTTCCGATTCTGGGTGCCAAGCCGATCGGCGACATCACAGCGCCGCAGCTGCTGGCCATGGCCAAGAAGGTCGAAAGCCGCGGCGCGCTCGACATCGCCCGCCGGTGCTGGCAGACCTGCGGTCAGATCTTCGAGTACGCGCTGGCTCACGGAGCCGTTGAGCGCAATCCTTCTAAGGACGTGAAGCCCAGCGTCGCGCTGAAGCCGCGCGACAAGGAACACTTCGCACGCCTCGAAGCGAAGGAGATGCCCGAGCTGCTCCGCAAGATGGAGGCTTACCCCGGCTCGCCGTACACGCGCTTCGCCATGCAACTCATGGCCCTGACCTTCGTGCGCACCGGCGAACTCATCGGCGCTCGCTGGGAAGAGTTCGATCTAGACGCGGCCGAGTGGCGGATTCCGGCGGCGCGCATGAAGATGAAGACGCCGCACATCGTGCCCCTGTCCACCCAGGCCGTCGACCTCCTGCGCTGCCTGCACGAACTGAAGGGGCTCAGCGGTCTGCTGTTCCAGGGCGAGCGCGACCACGAGAAGCCGATGAGCAATGGCACGATCCTGGGGGCTCTCAGGCGCATGGGCTACGCCGGCCGCATGACGGGCCACGGCTTCCGCGGCGTCGCGTCGACCATCCTGCACGAGCAGGGCTTCGATCACGCGCACATCGAACTGCAGCTGGCCCACATGGAGCGAGACGACGTCTCCGCGGCCTACAACTTCGCGACGTACCTGCCGGCGCGTCGCGCCATGATGCAGGCGTGGGCCGATCACCTGGACGCACTGCGCACAGGCGCCAAGAAGCGACCTTTCAAGGCCGCATGAGCGCTACCCAAAGATCGGCACGAGCCATTCCAGTACCTGCTGGGCGTGCTTCTGTGGCCACCGACGATGCAGGCCAGCCGCATGAAGCAGCTGCTGCCGCACCACTGACAGCGGGCGCAAACCGCGATCCGTCGACCAGCGGACGACAGGCGTTCTTTCAGCGCCGGTGCGGCGTTCTTCTCATAGTCAGAATCGATCTTGTGTCCGGTCGGATAGAAGCCGTCCGTGGCCACAACGCGGCACGACTCTTCGGCCCAGTGCGCCGGCGCAGTACCGATGGCTCTGCTCGGCGTTGCCTTCAGTTCGGCCAACAAAGCGGGAACACCCCCAGGCCAGTTCTCGATGAGCCGGCTGTCCCACAGCGAATGCAGGTTGGCACCGCGTCCGAAGGCTTGCACCTGGTACGTGTCGCCACCCTAGCCATCGGCGGAGCCGGCGTGCAGCGGCTGGTGCACGTCAGCAACGAAGTGCACGACGTACTTGAGCGCCTTGTGCTTGTCTGCATCGGTAGCGGACGAGGCGAGCACCCGGGCCTGTCGTTCGATCGCGCCGACAACGCATTGACCGTCGAGACAGTCGCGCTCTGCTTCGTACTTGCAACCCGAGTCGCTCGGCAGGTTCACGTAGTGCCACGACGCCGTGCTTGGCGATCGGTTCTCATCTGCCCAGGTCGAGATCGATGCAAGCGTGGCGCCCGGCTCCAGGCGTCATCGGCATGCGGCTCACTTGCTCATGTGTCGACACCGATGCGCGCCAGTACCCCGCTTTCGAAGTAACACGTATATAGGAACCCACAATTGTCGGTAAGACACTCAAAAGTCATGTCCCATCGATTGGACATTGCTCCATTCAAGGGCACACCGATCCCGGCCAGGCGGAACGTCTCCTTCCAAACGATGGCGGCACTCCTGCCTTGTAGCTTCTCGTGTTCGGATGCAAGTGCTGCCTGAACGAGTCGATAGGCAGCATCCTGGTCGCCAATGATCTGGCGATAGAAGCTCACTTGGCTGCCGGTCGGGGCTTCGTCGCCGGTGGTGTCGATGGAGATCGCCAAGTCGCCGTCGGAAAGCGCTTCGTGGAGCCAGTACGGCCCCTTGGCTCCTTGCTCAAGCAGCAGTTCGCCAAACACCGGATGCAAGAATTTAACTTTCGGCTTCGGCCTAATGAGCTTGCGAAGTGGGTGGAACATGGCGCTCACCTGGAGCTTGCGCGCACGTTCACGAGCAGTCCCAGCCGAGGATGACGGTGTCACAGTGCAGGCATACGAACTTGTAGAACGCTTGTGCGCCGCGGGGACGGTAGTTCCTGGTCGCAAGCGCCCAGTCTTCTTCGGTCAAGCCGAATTCCTCTCGCCAGGCGAGCTTCGTCGCTTCGGTGGCGTGGGCCACTTCCTCGATCGATGCGTCTCCGTGAAAGGCACATGCGTCGTTGCAGTGGGCATACCACTGCTCCTGCTGCCACGAGTGGAAGGCCGGCGTGCGCATGCTCACTTCCTCGATGATGTGCGGCGCGAGCTTCGCTTTGAGCAATGGATGGTCATCGGCAAAACTCGCGCCCAGCTGGCGAGCAGCCGAGCCATCGGCGACGCACCAGGGGCACAGCAAATCGTGCAGGTCGCGCTCGCCGTACACCGGGCCTCGATAGACGAAGCCGCGGCGCCCTGTGCAGCAGACACACTCGACGTCGCTTGCTTCGATGGCCCCACTATCCAATGGATCGGGGTGGTACCGGAACGACGGCAGCGTTGCGCTCATGGAGAAGGGCTCTCGGGTTCGAGTTTCCAACCTGCTAGGTTCGAGAACGACTCGTAGCTGCAGCCTGTCTGGTAGTCGAGGCTCTCGCCCGTCTTGACTTCGAATGCGGACGATGCGATACCGAGTAGGGCCTCGAACTCAATGTCCTTCGGCATGCAGCCCGGGTCGGCCAACGCAGCGGCGTAGAAGTCTCGGCCGTTGGCGACAGCGGCACAGCGCGCGTAGAGGAACCCGTCTGCGGAAAAGTTGCTCTCGGCATCGACATACGATGGCTCGCCGATGTGCTTCGCATGCTCGTGCGTGTCGAGCTGGTAGAGCAGCGTTGCCAGGCGCTCCTCGAAGTGCCGAATGCCTTGGCTCGCGAGTTTCGCAAGCGCTCGGACGACGGGTGCAACGACCGCCTGGTCATTGCCCGATTGCGACCAATCCAGGAGATCGACCAGCGACCAGAACGTCTTCTCGCTCATCATCCTCTTCGGCCGCTGAGCGCGTGCCGCTTCTGCACGCGCGGCGTCCTGAAGTTCTTGGTCTATTCGCACTTCTTGCTCGAGCGCGGTCCGGTCATGCTTCCATCGCCATTCCATGAATGCTTCGAACCCGTCGTCTTCACTCCATCCGCCGCCGTACTTCGCGCATTCGATGCTCGCCTCGTCGTGGGTGGTCGGCAGGTTGAAGGCGAACTGATGACTCGGTGGCGGCGGGCCGTTCGTCCAGCGGATCGCCTGCTGCCCTCGAAAGAAGAATCGGTGTTGCTCGATGGGAATCCGCAATCGAGGGTCCGTGTCGACTGGCGGCTGGTCGGCCAGGTACTCGGACGTGTAGACCAGGACTGACCTGGCCTGCGTCCGAAGCACGCGCAGCGCGCCAAATCGACCATCTGGATGTCGGCGCACAAAGACATCGCCCGGTTGTAGCATTCGGCGTTCCTTCCTCATGTCGGGGACTGGCGCACAAGCGTCATGGCTTCCTGGTGGCTCGACCAGAACTCGGGGTTGCCTACGGGAGCGCCCCAGGACGCCACATAGCCAAGCAGCGACTCTCGCTGGATGCGGTCGCGTACACGCCGGGCTGTGTATGCCGCTTCGTTCTCGAAGTGGAGAGGCGCTCCCTGCGTGTAGAAATCCCAGCGTGGCGAGTCCTTCATGGCGCGGACGCAGCGCCGCAGTTCGTTCGATTCATACACGATGAACTCGTTGATCGGCCCCTCGACGTCCTGCGTGGTGCTTCGGATGGAAACGCCCGCGAAGCCGAAGCTGCGGCACGCGTACTCGACGACGAAATAGTCGCCCGAACTCACCTGCGGCATGAAGGCGGTGAGCTCCGGCGCGCATGCCGGCGTCCATAGCAGCAGGGGCGGGTCGGTGGGACTCCTGCTGTACGGCTGCGAGGGGAAGACGAGCGGGGTCGCCGTGGCGCTCACCGGCCAGTGCAGTCCGGCGAAGGCGGTGATCAATCTGGGCAGCGGCGCCTTGATGACCGCGAGATTGAAGAACGAGCGGGCAAGCACGGACATGGTGATTCACGCAAGATCGGCAAAGAACCGTTCGACATCGTCATTGCTGTCCCGCGCAATCTCGATCGGGGAGACGCCATGGCTGTTCGCCTTGTACGGGTCAGCGCCGCCGGCACGAAGCGTAGCGATCAGTGCACCGTCGCCTTTGCAGTAGAAGACTGCAGTCGACAACGGAGTGTTGCCGTTCGAATCCGGGGCATCGACTTCGGCACCGCGCGCCAGCAGCCACGTGGCGATCTCGAGCGCTCCGGACTGAGCGGCAAAGTGCAGCGGCGTCCAGCCGTTGTCGTCTCTTGCATTCGGGTCCGCGCCACCTTCCAGCAAGCGTGCGGCTTCATCCTGGAACCCTTCATTCGCCGCGTAGTGAAGCGGCGTTCGACCGAGGCGGTCGACCCCGGGACGTTCGAGCTTCTTGGGTTGTTTCTTCGTCATGGTTCGATCCAGCTTGCTTCAGTTGCTCGCAGCTCCAAATCGACACCGCGCTGGCGCATCACGGCGGGTAGTGAGACGATCTTCGGGCCGCCATAGACGCACAACTTGTGCAAGTTCCCAAAGTTTTTGATGTCTGTCAGGTCTTCGAGTGACTTGCAACAGCCGCAGGTGAGTTCGGCGGGCCCTGGGCATGAGGCCCGAATTCCCAGGGTGGCAATGTTCGGGCAGTCGTGCAGGCCAACCGTCGACAGGCGGCGAAGCTCTTCGATTCCGCGCAGCGACGTCAGCGTGCGGGAGTGATGGATCGACAGCTTCGCAAGATTGGAAAGATGGCTCAAGTAGACAAGGTCCTCGCTCTTCGCGCGCCGCAGCGTCAGATCCGTGACCGACGGCCCCAGCAGATCGCGCGTCCAGTCATCGTCCCAACGAACCTCCGCTCGCTGCACGGACGCCAGTGGCGGCAACGTGCACTTTGCGATCTTCGGGCCGTCAATGATCAAAGTGCGGATCTGAGGTTGGTAACCCAGGACATTCAGACTGATCTGCCCAGAGAAGTGGATGCGCAGGTACTCGATCTTCGGGAGACGCTCGAAGAGGTATTCCAGATTGAGATCGCCCCAGGACGTGCCCTTCGGCAGACCGTTCTGCGAGATGCTGACCCCCCGCACCTGGCTCAGATCTCGCTCGGAGAAGTCCTGTTCGGTGACGCGACCGCCAACGTACAGGATCGGCGCAATGCCGTCGTAGCCGCAGTGATCGATCCCGTGCTCGAAGGAGTATTCCATCGGTTCAAGCCGGCGCGAAAGCCCGCGTCGCATGGTTGAACTCGCGGTGCCGCTTGTCGTTCTCGAACCATTCAACCTCGACAAATGCCGACGTGGCCGCGATCAGCGAATCGAGTGCCCGAACGACGGTTTCCAGTTCTGCGACAGGCAGCGGGCGACCGAGGAGCGAGTCAACGAGCGACCTCCTGGGTTCGACGAAGGCGCTCCAGCAGTCTTCTTCCACCGAGCCGCAACAAAGGCTGATCTTTGCATTCAGTGACCGATCGCCAAGAAGGATTCGTTGCCCCCAGTCTTCATCCATGTAGTCCGCCATGAATCGAGCCGGCAGGTTCGAGCACAGCCATTGGGCGAGCTCGACGCCGTTCTCCGATTGCTCGGCGTGTTGGTCCATCGGACGAAACAGGCTTGTTCGGAAGCGGACTTGTGTTCGCATCGGTGTGTCAGGTTTCTGTGGGTTCGCCGTTCAACGCGTCGGGAGCATCGCTCGAGGGCGCCGGTGCACGCTGATGGCTCGCGAGTGCGGCAGTTCAGTGGGAAGACGTTCTGATGGGAGGTCGCTCTTGCTCATTGGTCGTTCGCCCGATCGAAGGATCAGGTTGCCTGGCCGAGCCGTTGAGCGATCAGTACGGCGAAAAGGAGTATCCAGATGGCTGAGCCGATGACGGCGGTCAGCCAGTCTTTCCATCCGATGCTGCCTGGGTACATGCGCCCGAGAACGACAGGACTCGACGCCGCTTCATAGAGCGACCAGGCTCCCACCGCGACGAAGATGACCAGACCCCACGTACCGCCATTCGAAGCCGAGTTGTAGGCGAGTGAGGCAACGGCCGTGACGGCAATGAACCAGACCACGCTGATCCACAGGAACCCCTTTGCCAGGTCGCTTTTCTCTTTGCCCTGCGCAGAGGGTTCGACCTTCTCCACGGCCGAGAGCAATGCGGGCACCGGTTTGCCTCCCAGCAGCGAAGCAACCAGGAGCACGGCGTGGATGGCAGACCAGACGAGATAGACGGAGAGCGACAGACTTGCTGATGGCATGTGACAGAGCTGAATGGCGGGTCAGGCGCCGACTTTGCGGCACTTCGCCGGAGGATGCGGGGGCCTCTGACGACGCGCTGTGCGGTTCGTCACGGTTGCCCTTGGATCAGGACTGCCCCAACAATGTCGAGACCTGCTCGGCCGTGAGGCCATAGAGCGAGAAGCCCAGGTTCGGGACAAAGGACTCCCCACTGGGTTCAGGATCGTGGTCGAACAGCACACGTGCTCCGAAGCTTGCGCTGCCGCTCAATCGGAGATGGCTTGAGGTCATCTCGATGACCTGGCGGATCTTGGCCACGCGAAACCACACGGTACCCCACTCGGGAGCGTCGATCGACACGAACTGTCCCGTCGCGCCAAGCCCGATGGCCAGATCTTCGGGCGTGATCGCCCGAAGGTTTCGCTTGGACTCCTTCTTCTTGAGTTCGTCGTACAACAGAACGAACGGCGGCTCGGCGCTCGAAAAGCAGCGGCCGATCAGGAAGATCTGGTTGGCGGGGATGGGGCGCTTCGCGCCGATATCGATGTTCACGGTTGGATTGGGAGGTTGGGTAGTTGCGCTAGAGCCAGCCCTCTCGTTTGGCGCGCTCGATCTGATTTACTCTACCTAGCTGGGTTCGAGTGCGCTCAAGATCTTGCGCAACCAAGGCGTCGTAGGCTGCATGCTTTGCGAAGTAGGGGCCTAACCAACCATCTTCATGGGTGAAGGCCATTGTCCAGGCGAGGTTTGTTGGGAAGACCAGATAGTCCATCACGTCGCATTTGGTCGGCAATGCATCGGTAAGCAGGGCCGACCGCCGGTCGTTTGAAAGAACGACCAGCTCGGTTGCAACCTGCTGCTCGTAGAGAAGTTCTGCCTCACGTTTGCAAACGCTCGTATACGCGCCAAAGCTGAACGTGTGCCAGAGATAGGCCTTGAGATTGGCTCCTTGGGCATGCTGGGCATAGACATTGATCCACTGGTTTGTGAGCTCGAGAGCCTCATCCTCCGCGAATCTCCGAAGTAGCCGGCCTGGCTCGACTTCTAGATCAGACCTGCGCCGAGTCTTCACTGCTGCCACCCGACGCGCAATCGGAGCTTGACCACTGTCTTAGAAGTAACCACCGCCTTCCTCCTTCCAGCACTCATAGTCCTCGAGCTCTTCCCGCGACGTTGGCTCAACCTGTATGAACTGAATGTCCCAGTTGGCAAAGGTCTCATGACTGACGGGCGTATGCCCAAGCCCGAGCTTGACCCCGACTTCGCGCTGTATGCCAGCCATGAACAAAGTGTCTGGGTCGAGCGAGGCTGGACGCACCGTGAACTGATTGCTGTACTGGCGGACGTGAACGCCTGCGTTGTCGATCTTCAATATCTTAAGGACTCCGTAGATGCCGTCGTCATCTCTGGTCGAGTACAGCCCACCTTCTATTGGATCTGTGTTCATGGACATCGAGTCATGAAAGGGTTAGATCGCATTCTCGTCCAGCGACGCACCTTTCGCATGCGGATAGGAACGGCTGAGACACAACGATATGACCACTGTGATCTACATGTACGTCCTGAAACTGGCCGGTGGGGGCGTGCCCAGTGCGCTGGATGACCTGCTTGCCGCTTAGCGGTCGCTGGCGCTTGTGGCCGACAGGGTTGGTTCCCGGGGTTCGCCGGCAGCTGACCTTGGCCAGCCCCTCTTGTTGAGAGTCAGCTTCCTAACGCGACCACGTACTCACACTGTCGGCCAGAAGCTGCCGTCCGGGAATGACTGCTTTCGCGTCTGAAGGCCCACAGGAGAGCACAAGGGCCGTCTTCCGAACACTGGCAGCACGCAGGCTTTGCACTGTGGCGGCCAACTCCCCGAAGAATTTTTCGAAGTGGAGTGTCTCGCCGGCCGGTGTGAGCCGCAGGCCTCGCCCATTCTTCTCAAGCAACCATGCCTTGGGGACCAGACGCCGCTGTTCACCGATACGGCGCGAGCCGACAACAAGTACACCCATCGCGATGGCGGTGTCGCGTCAGCAGCCCGAGCCACTCGGACGGACTGTGCTCTACAGGTCAAGCTCAAGGGGGTGAAGAAGGCAGGTGCGCAGGTGGACTGGGCATCCGGCCCGGCTCAGTCTGCATCGGCGCGTGCGCGTTTCACGCCTCCCACGGCGGGGTCGGACCGAAGTGCTGTTCAAGGAATTCCGTGAACATGCGGACCCGCCTCGACGAGGCGCTCGAGGGCAGCGCGACGGCATGAATGCCGATGTCGCGTTCCGCGTAATCGGCCAGGACCGGCATCAGGGTGCCCTTGCGCAGTTCCTCGCCGAGCAAGTAGCTGGGCATGTGCACTATGCCTTCGCCCGCCACGGCGGCGCCGCGCAGCAGCAGCGCATCGTTGCTGAGGATCGGGCCGTCCACGCTCACCTTGACCGGGCCGCCGGGCCCGCGGAAGCGCCACTCTCGCGGCTGTCGTTCATGCAAGTTGATGAGGCAATGGTGCCGCTGAAGATCGTCCGGAACGAGCGGCGTGCTGCGCGCATGCAGATACGCCGGTGACGCGCAGGTGACCTGGCTGCAGACGCTCAGCTGCCGCGACACCAGGTCCGTGTCGTCGTTGCGGCCCACGCGGATCGCCAGGTCGAATTCGCCATCCCTCAGGTCGACGTACAGGTTGCCCAGCCTCAGGTCGAAGGCAAGCTGCGGATGCCGCGCACGGAAGGCCGCTACCGCGCCGGGCAGGTGCAGGCCGCCGAAGATCACCGGCGCGCTCAGTCTCAGCAGGCCGCGCGGTTCGGCGTGTTCGTCTGCGGCTTGGCGGTCGGCGTCGTCGGCATCAGCGACGATGCGGCAGCACCGTTCGTAGTACGTCCGGCCGGCGCCGGTCAGCGCGATCTTGCGCGTGGTGCGCAGCAGCAGGCGCACGCCCAGGCGTGCCTCGAGCGCACGCAGGTGCTTGCCCACCATGCTGGCCGACAGGCCCATCGCATCTGCCGCCTTCGCCAGGCTACCCAGGTCGACGGTTCGAATGAAGACTTCCATGCCCGTCAAGCGATCCATGATTGCGTACTCCGGGTGCGTTCTGAAGATACCGTCGGCGGCTTGTTCGAATGAATCGCCAAATGCAATATCGCATACGCGCACCGTAGCGATGCGGTGCCGGTGCCAGCCAGGTTGGGCCGCACCTGCGACGGTCCATGGGCCACCCTGAAAGTATCGACATGAGCATGATTCAGCGTTCACTGCGGCATCTGGCCGCCCAGTTCACCTTTGCTGTGTTATCCGCCGCGCTCGTCGTGACCGGCCTCGCTCCCGTTGCAGCCGATGCGGCCACCAAGGCGCGCACCGCATCGCGCGAGGAAAGCATGTCCCTCGATGCGCTCTACGACCAAGCGCTGGCCGAGGGCGGCGAGTTGGTGGTCTACGCCGGCGGCGACGTCGCCTCCCAGCAGGACGGTACAGTGAAGGCGTTCCAGGCCCGCTTCCCGAAGATCCGCCTGACGATGGTCGTGGATTACAGCAAGTTCCACGACGTGCGCGTCGACAACCAGCTGGCCACCGGAACGCTGGTGGCCGACGTGGTTCAACTGCAGACGCTGCAGGACTTCGCACGCTGGAAGCGGCAGGACCGGCTGCTGCCCTACAAGGCTGCGGGCTTCGCCAAGGTGTACCCCGACTTCAAGGACCCGGATGGGGCATGGAGTGCGATCGGCGTCATCGCCTTCAGCTACATGGTCGACCCCGGCGCCGTTGGGGACGCGACCCTCGCGTCGCCCAAGGATCTCGCCGACCCTGCATGGCGGGGCAAGATCGCATCGTCGTATCCGAACGACGACGACGCGGCGCTCTTCCTCTATAGGCTGTACGCCGAGGCATATGGGTGGGATTGGATCGCAAAGCTCGCAACGCAGGACATTCAGTTCGCTCGTGGCACGCACACCCCCGGCGCCGCCGTGCGGGCGCGCCAGAAGGCGATCGGTGTCGCGGCCTCGGGGTCGCTCACCGCGCCGGCCACAGCGCCCGTGCAATGGATCGTGGCACAAGATCAGCCCTTCCTCGCCTGGGGGCAGCGGGCGGCGATTCTGAAGGACGCTCGCCACCCGGCCGCGGCCAAGCTGTACATGAACTGGCAGCTCTCGCCCGAGCGTCAGCAAGCCGCGTTCAACGGCTGGTCGGTGCGGAC
>Ga0307516_10002191_pt1 | contig 26465 bp, 29 predicted proteins | sample 19_EM_MG_FD_203310 | JGI IMG/M metagenome (GOLD analysis project Ga0307516, IMG submission 203310) | Populus trichocarpa ectomycorrhiza microbial communities from riparian zone in the Pacific Northwest, United States - 19_EM | ecosystem: Host-associated > Plants > Roots > Unclassified | place...
TGTTTGTATGTTTTCTTTGTTGGCGGTTTGGGAAAGATGGGAGCCCCACGGGGGTGGTATGGCGAGGAGGAGCGCAGATAGCCTGTAGTGCTAAGCGTAATAGATTGAAGTTGCAACTTGTTTCCTCCGGGAAAAGTTGTTGCGTCTGGCGGATGGGAAAGATGGGAGCCCCATGGGGGTGGTACGGCGTGGAGGAGTGCATATAGTCTGTAGTACTGAAGCACAATGGAACTAACTGCCACTGCCACTTGTTATCGTCAGCCATAGTCGGCGTTGACTACTAGCAATTGTTCCGCCTCAACGCCACGTTCCTGCCTTGCCCATTCCACGTCCTTGCCTTGCCCGTTTCCCCACGTCTTGTCCTTATCTGTCCACGCCCCCACGCCCTTGTCCATAAGTCCCGGTTCGCTACCTGCAGTCAGAGAGCCACGCCTGTTACACCTTGTTGCGTCAATACACATCCCTCCACCTAGCGAACAGTACACCATGTCCGACAATACCCAACCTATCTCGCGGGAGATTCCCGCTGATCTCGTTGCACAGGTGGAGTCAATCGCGTGCAAAGACTCCATTGCCCCGGAGGCTACGCTCGAGACCGCCTATGAGCAACTCCACACATTGGCTCAAGCCATATTGAATGGAAACGAGCATACCACTACCAAAACACCCCCCACTACCGATGTGCCTACTGCATCAGGAAAAAAAAAAATTGCATCCTGAGCGTCCGGACGCACTAGATGCTCTGGACGCAGCCGTGTCAGGGCATTTTCCTTCTGGACGCAGCCGTGCCAGAGCATTTTCCTTCTGGGCGCAGCCGTGTCAGGGCAAATGGCGTCTGGACAACGTGTGTCATAGCACCACGGTCACGCTGGCTGTCAAGGCACGGAACATCGCAGCAAATACTCTTGTCGCATTCGCAAACACGCAGCGGGTTCCAGGCATAGTGACTCAGTCCAGTTCTATTCATTCTATCTAATGTACATCTATATATGCTACTACCACACTTCGCACGGAAACAAAGGAAAGTTGGCAAATACGACACGACGCGTTGAGCACGACGCGATGAGCACGACGAGATGAACACGACGCAATGAGCACGACGACTATGAGGAGGATGGCGATGAGCACGCTGCCGGCGGCGAGGACGATAGCAAGTAGGACGCGGCGAGTATGATTGCGAGCTTTGTCACATGGTTAGCACAGCTCTGAGAGTGACAGACAGCGGGAAGTTGTACAATACAACGTGACGAGTACGATGTCAATGAGGGTGCCGGCGGCGAGAACGATAGGGGGTAGGACGCGGCGAGTGTGGGCGAGTAGGACGCAGCAAGTATGAGAGCGAGTAAGACGTGGCGAATATGATGGCGAGAAAGGCGCAACGAGTAGGACGAGGTGAAAGGAGAAGAAAACAGGGGTCTATCTATGAGTGATGAGCGAGCCGAACCTTGCGAAAGCGCAAGCGTTAGTAGTGGCTTGGCGCTTTCTATTGCCATCTTACTCGTCGCGTCTTTCACGCCATCATACTCGCCGCGACTTACTCGCCGCGTCCTACTCGCTATCGTCCTCGCCGCTGGCACCCTCATTGACATCGTACTCCTCACTGTGTATTGTACAACTTCCCGGTGTCTCTGACACTCTGAGAGCTGCGCTAACCATGTCACGAAGCTCGCCACATAATCGTCGCGTCTTACTCGCTCCCATACCCGCCGCGTCCTACTCGCTGCCACACTCGTCGCGTCGTACCCGCTATCGTTCTCGCCGCCGGCACCCTCATTGACATCGTACTCGTCACGTTGTATTGTACAACTTCCCGCTGTCTGTCACTCTGAGAGCTGCGCTAACCATTTCACAAAGCTCGCAATCATACTCGCCGCGTCCTACTTGCTATCGTCCTCGCCGCCGGCAGCGTGCTCATCGCCATCCTCCTCATAGTCGTCGTGCTCATCGCGTCGTGCTCATCGCCATCCTCCTCATAGTCGTCGTGCTCATCACGTCGTGTTCATCTCGTCGTGCTCATCGCGTCGTGCTCATCGCGTCGTGCTCATCGCGTCGTGCTCAACGCGTCGTACTCATCGCGTCGTGCTCATCGCATCGTGCTCAACGTGTCGTGTCGTATTTGCCAACTTTCTTTTGTTTCCGCGCGAAGTGTGGTAGTAGCATATATAGATGTACATTAGATAGAATGAATAGAACTGGACTGAGTCACTATGCCTGGAACCCGCTGCGTGTTTGCGAATGCGACAAGAGTATTTGCTGCGATGTTCCGTGCCTTGACAGACAGCGTGACCGTGGTGCCATGACACGCGTCGTCTGGACGCCATTTGCCCTGACACGGCTGCGCCCAGAAGGAAAATGCTCTGGCACGGCTGCGTCCAGAAGGAAAATGCCCTGACACGGCTGCATCCAGAAGGAAAATGCCCTGACACGGCTGCGTCCAGAAGGAAAATGCCCTGACACGCTCCGTCCGGTAAGCAGATGCCATGGCGCGCTGCGTCCGGACGCACGGCGCCCTGGCATACGGCGTCCGAATGCACGGTGCCATGGCGTGCTGCGTCCGAATTCACATTACCTGTGCGTTTCGCGTTGCGAGCGGTATGTGCCCTACCAGGGTGCGTCCAGAGCGTCCCGAGCGCCTGGTGCGTCCGGACCCAGATTTTTTTTCCTGATGAAGGTGGTCGATCCTCATACACGCTACTCCTGGGTCGAAGATGGATGAAGCAGGTACAAGCACTGGGAGACTACAGCAAGGACATTTACCACATCCATGATATGGCCGGATACCGATACACCATGGAAGCTTCGTTGGTGTCTTTCCAAGAGAAGGGAGACGTCCCTCAACTGTGCACTGGGATGGTGGACTATGGAGCGGAACGATCTGGCTTGGATGAGGAATCAGTCGATGAATTGAAGATGTCTCGGAATAACCTGTGTGAGATACTCTACCGAAAGATAAAAGCTCAAGCTGCTGAGGCCGAGACGGACATCGATGAGGATTCTGATGCGACGGATGCTTCGGACGCAGACTCTGAGTCAAGCGAAAATGATGACTCAGAGTACTCGGAGGACGAGGACTCGGGAAATGGCGTCCGCCACGAGGTGCTGGGCCTCCGAGTGGCGGCGAGGATGGGAGCGGCTCGGTTTCAAAAGAATTAGGAGCAGTCTTTGATTGCTCGGAGTTGGCAGAGGTTGGGAATTGGTGTGAAGGACCGGTGAGGTCGAAGGTGGTGAGGTTTGAGGAGGCCACGGATATTTCTTACAGCAGAATACTTTCTAGTAATTTTAGTAGTGCTTTGAGCGTTGAGAAGGATGTTATTGTGGACTGTGAGTCGGAAGTGTATGATACTAATGATTTGTTTGATTCTTTGAGCATTACGGATAGATATTTAGAAGAGGTGATTGAAGTGTTTGAGCGTTCGGGAGGATCGGAGGAGTATTGGGTCGTTGAGGACACTGCGGCGGCAACAACAAAAGAAGCGACAAGAAGAAGCGAGAAGAAGGAGAAGACCGAGAAGACGAAAGAAGAGGCTAGAAGAAATGAGAAGACTGCGACGACGAACGAAGCGACTAGAAGAGACAAGAATATCGAGAAGACGGAAGAAGCGACAAGAAGGAATGACAAGACTGCGACGACGAAAGAAGCGACTAGAAGAGACAAGAATATCGAGAAGACGGAAGAAGAGACTAGAAGAAACGAGAAGACCATGACGAAGAAAGACGAGACGAGAAGAGACGAGATTACCGGGACGGCGAGGAACAGGAAAGCTGAGATCAGAGGAGGAGAAAATCTCCAGAGGAGGACTACCGAGAAGGGAGAGTCGGCGTGCCGGGAAGGAATAGGGGTAGTAGAGCCGGAGTCCGGAGTGACGACGGGGTTGATGAGTGATGTGAGGAACTGTTATTTGTTATTGTTGGAGACTGGAGAGAGGGACTTGTTTGGAGGAGGAGGAGACTGGGAGGACGGGGCAAGATGGATGAAATGGGAGTCAGTGTCCAGACGCAGAGGGAGGAAGAGATTGCCGGAACCACGGATTTCTTGGAAGGAGCAGATGAAGTGGATACGGGAGTTCGAAGAGGGAGTTGCAAGGACCGCCGGGGACGTCGGAGTTCAAGGAGAGGGGATGGAAGGAAACGCCATGGAGGAAGGAAATCCTGAATCGGATGGAGAGTCGCAACGAGCCTTTGGGAACACGCTGGGATTCCCGACGCATTGGCGACTGGCTAAAAGCCTAAGGATCATGGATAGGACAAGCTCGGAAGAAGAAATCCTCTAATGGTTCAACCAAGGTGAACGAAAGAAGATACAGATCGGAGAGCAATTGACAAAGGAAGAGAAGTCAAGAGCGCTCCGACTCTTGTACACCTGGAAGGACCGGTTCTGCAATGATGTGAAGAAGTTGCCGGCCACGGATCTGATCGAACACCAGATTCCGACAATAAGGTGCCACCCCGTCCGATCGAAGCCCAAGCTTTATACACAGAAGGAAGCGGAATGGCAGAAAAAGCACCTACCCGAACTTCTGGATGCTGGAATTATAGACTGGGTCAACTCGCCTTGGAGCACCAGCTGCAAGTTCCAGGTGAAGAAGAATGGAGATTTGAGGATGGTCTGTATCTACTGCCCAATCAACGACGCCACGATCAAGACCAATTACCCTATGAAGAGAACGGAACCAATCGTCAATGCGATGAGTATGTCTCGGTTTAAGCTCTATTGGTCGGCAGACGGGGCGAACGGATACTGGGCGATCCCGATATATCGGCCACATGCATACAAGACTGCCTTCAGTTCAATCCTAGGACAATTTGCCTACCTTCGAATGGGACAGGGGCTAACGGGAGCTCCTCATACCTATGTGCAATTAAAGGATCTGGTGATGGGGCCTATTCCTGAGCCACTGGGAGAACGGCCACTATCTGGAGAAACCGAGGACTTTGCGTTCATGACATTCTTCGACGATGATATGGGCGCCACGACTTCGTTCGATGCACAGCTGGACTTCCTTCATGACCAATACTTTCCTAGGATGCATTGAGCCGTTGGTCTTGAACCCGGCGAAGAGTCATTTCTTCATGCCTAAGATGGAGATGCTAGGATTGCAAGCGGATGGAAAAGGAGTCCGGCCGGGAAATGAGAAGCTGAGAACGTTCTCGGAATACCCTACTCCGACCTGTGAGAGGGAACTGGATCAGTTTGAATATATGACAACTTACCTGAGAAAATTCAATCCAGGCGGATCATTTCCGGATCATGCGCAAGGCCGTGGCCAAGGTGCCGGAACTGGATCAACAGAAGCGGGGATCTGAGAAGAGGAGGATTAAGGTGCATATGAAAGAAATCGGATTCCATTGGTCGGAAGAAGCGGATCAGTCATTCAGGAGTCTCAAGAGAGCTGTCCTAGAAAATGCGTGTCACGAGGTGATCCGGCGCGGCAATATCACCTTGCTTGCGATGCCTCTGGATTCACCTATGGAGGTGTTCTCTTCCAGCTCACGGATCAACCGGTGGGAACGGTCATGTCATCCAAACTCGTTGGAGCCATGAGGATAATCCAGTTTATCTCCAAGTTCCTTGATGCCGAGACTCGTTACCACACCACCGAGCGGGAGGCTTTGGCGATCGTCCGATGCCTTGAGGAAACCAGATGGCTTGTCAATGACAATCGACACCCTGTTTTGATTTACACCGATCATGAGTGCTTGAAGACAGCCTTGCAGAACTCGGACAAAGGACGCATTGTCGGCTGGTAGCTAAGGTTGAGCTAATATGACTTCCGAATTATCCACATCAAAGGAATGGAAAATGCGCTGGCGGACGCCATGTCAAGGCTACCGATGGAGGCTATGTAGTTTGGCAGACCCGGGAAGGAAGCGAGTGCCTTAGAGATAATGAGCACCGATCAGCCGATCAATGACAAGAGGTGGGAATATTGGCTGGAGGATGAGTGGTACGCCAGAGTGGTGTATCTGAAGCTACATGGCAAATTGCGAGCAGAAGACGCTGGAGAGGACAGCCTGGCAGTGTGGCAATGGTGGACTCGGAAGGCAGCCGTGTATCAGCTGATGGATGGGGTCAATCACTATCTGTTGTTGACGTACCAAGAGCGGAATGGACGGCAATCTTGGTGTGTCCGGAAGGTTGATGTCAACAAGGTCCTGTTTTGGGCTCATAACTGCCACGGGCATTACTCCGCCGACCTGACGTTGAAGAGGCTAATGGGACACTATTATTGGCTGACCCGGACGAAGGATACTTGAGGGGTAGTGAGAAACATGTCCATTCTAAAGAGGGGAGCACTGGACACTTATACAAGTGTCCGTGTGCTAGCGCTAGTGTCTGACTGTCTATCTACAGAAGCCCTTAGGGCAGCCATCTGCTAAGTCCCACAAACTCTAGAAGCCATGCTAGCGGCCATGCTAGCCACTCTAGGCGTGGCGTCCACGACGCCCGGAATCCTCCTCCTACAACCACTTCCCTCTCTATAAAACAAGCGCCGCCCCTAAACAAAAAAAAACAAAAAAACAACAACAACAAAAACAAAAAAAAACAACAAACCCAACTTATAACAATAACCCCTCTGACAATGCTCAGCTGACACTCCTGGTCACTCCTGTTCCATCCTCCGGTAGACTCGCAAGCCATTCGCAGCGTGGTATTCACCCAGCAGCTCATTGCTGCTCCCCCTCAGGTTTGCCAGTGGTTCCCACGTAGGGCCAACGTAAACGACCCATTTGACCAAATATTCGAGGTCTCGAACTGTGGTACCTCTGTGCTCGCAGATCGACGCAACCTCGTACTCAACGGTAGCGGTGGAGCGTAGTGGCGGTGGGGGTGAGTGTTCACAGGTTCTGTCGACTCTTGACCACTTGAGGCATACGACGTTGAAAACCGGGTGTGAGTGCCAGTGCGCCAGGATGTCGAGAACGAAAGCATTTTCGCTGGCTGACTGTAGGATTGTAAACAGACCGGCATATGGATGTTGAAACTTTCGCAAATTGACGCTATCATTGGCAGTGGAATTGACATTGGCGTAGCCGACTGGCAGCAAACGGGTGGCCAGGAATACCGAATCGCCTATCCGAAATGGATGCGGCTGATGATGCTCGTTCGGTTCCATCACCATTGTCAATTGGACCTCTTCCATTCGCTCTCAAAGCATCCGTAGGATCTTGACGAGCCATTCTGCGAATTCCGTTCCGGGTCTCAAATTTGGCATCCGCGGACCTGGTGCCAGTAAATCGAGTGGGATCCTCGGAATGTATCCGATATCCACCTCGAATGGCGACATTCGTATAGCTTTGTGCTTGGCCGTGTTGTAAGTGAACTCCGCCAATGGTAACAACTGGCTGCACTGCACGGGGGATTTGAGTTGCGATATATAGGCCTTCAAAAACATTTCCAGAGTGGCATTCGCCTTTTCCGCTTGACCGTCTGACTGCGGGTGGTATGCTGAAGACATCCGGAGCTTAATCCCGAGTTGGGAACACAACGATTGCCAGAAGCTGGAGGTAAACAGGGTGTCCCGGTCAGATGCGATCGATGCGGGTAGCCCTAATGATCGAACGTAACCCTCAATGAACGCCATTGCGAACTTTTCTGCTGTGAGGTCAGCTTCCTTAACAGAAATTCAACGTGCTCGCTTCGTCTGGGGATCAATAATTGTTGCCACAGCGAACAGGACTGAAAATTGTGTCCTCCCCGTAGCCTTTTTGAACATCATTCAGCCACTTGGTTGAGGCTGACACCCGCATTTCGATGACATTGAGGTACTGCGGATCTACCTTTAACTCCTCTTGCTGAGTGTAGGCAATTCGACTGAGTGCGTCTGCCACAACATTTGCTGCTCCAGGAAAGTATTTGACCTCGTAGTCGTGCTGTTGGAGCCTGTCAAGGTGACGCCACTGACGGCTTGTCAGCTTATTGTGTGCTAGGATATGCTGCAATGATGCATGATCCGTATAGATGGTGGTACGTTTCCGGCCATGAACATAGCAGGCCCAATGTTCCAGATTTACGCTGATTGCAAGATGCTCTCGGTCGTATGCTGCATACCTCGCCTCGAACGCACGGAGTTTCCTCGAAAAGTATCCCAGTGGCCGTTCCACTAACCTTCCTTCCAACATCTGTTTCTGCACTAGAATGCCACCAATAGACGTCTCCGACGCGTCCGTACGCAGAATGAAGTTGGCATCTGGATCCAAAGTTGCCAACACCAGTGAAGATATCAAGGCCTCCTTGAGGTCCTTGACCTGATCCGCATGTCGGCAGGTCCATACATATTTGCTCTTGGGTTTCTAGTCGAGGTCATGTAGCAGATGTGTCCGGTGGGCGAATTTTGGGACAAATTTCCTGTAGTAGCCTGCCAATCCCAGAAACCCGCAGAGTTCTGTTCGGTTTTGGGTGTTGGCCAATCCCATACTGCCTTGACCTTCTTTTCTTCTGTGTGAATACCGTGTCTATTCACTCTGAAACCAACAAACAACGTTTCCAGACTACCAAACGCGCATTTGGCCTCACTGAGAGGTAACCGCATGTTCCGTAATGCCTTTAACACACCTTCCACATGCGTCTTGTGTTCTGCCAGCGTTTTCGAAAAAAACAAGACATCATCGAGATATACAATTGATTTCCGACGATGTGGGTGAAATATTTTGTGCATCATACGCGCGAACGCGGCTGGAGCATTTGCAAGTCCGAACAGAATGACCTGATACCCGTAGAATCCATCTGGTGCTATGAACGCGGTCTTCTGGCAGTCATCGGGGTGAACCCATACTTGGTGGTATCCGCTTGCCAAGTCCAGCTTGGTGAATACATGTGTTCCGTGGAGTCTATCCAGCAAGTCCTCGATGTATTGCAACGGATACTGGACTTCGGCGGTTATTGAGTTCAATCCGCGATAGTCTACACACATTCAGAGCGTGGCATCCGGCTTTTTCACAAAGATTATCGGTGCCGCATAATGCGAGTGAGAGTCCGTCACCCACCCCTTTTCGAGCAGCTTTTTGATCTGGACCTTGAACTTGTTCCTTTCGGACTGTGTCATCCGGTACGGCTGGCAGTGGGGAATTTTTTCCGTTGGGTCGGTATGAATGCGGAAGTGGTGCTCCCCTGGTGGCGGAACGCCACTCGGCTGTTGAAAGAGATCATCAAAATCGCGTCTGATTTGAACTCTCCACTTCCCCAGATCCGCCAGAACGGAATCATCCTCACCGAATTCATCACCCATCCGGCGTTCCCGGATGTCGATCACAAAAATCCTATCTCCACTGAATCTTGACATCGCCCATCTCGTTTCGTCTACGGATATCACATTGATGGATGCCGCTTTGGCTACTGCCGCGCAATGGTTGTGAACTTCCCGGTAGCGGCCTTGGTGCGGTCAAAGCCCTTGCAATGCCAGTTTAGGTACAAATGCTGGTCGTCCTTCCGTTAGCAAAGACCAATCGGCATCCTACAGGTGTAAAATGTTGTCTGAATCCACCAGATGGCGTGTCTTCGAGTGCCAATTTTTTCCAATAATAATGTCCTAGGGGCCCATAAGATCAAACACAGAGTACCAACCAGTAACATCTGGGTAATTCCCAGTGATGCCGCATATCCGTCCATTAAGCCAAACTTGGTACCTATCTTTGGGGGGATGTTTGGTTCCGGCTGTGATAATTGACATGCGTCCAGCATGTCGAAAGGGTGAACCGAGCTGCTTTGCGAATGCGGTATCGATATAACAGTGTGACGTACCAGGGTCCATTAGGGTGTAGGCTGATCAAGTTTTGGAATGAGAGGTTTGGACTTTAGTGTAAAAACGTAACAAATCACTTTTATCAATAATGTCTTTCCGTATAACATTAAGATTTGTTAAATAAAGTCTTTCTCCCTCCCGTTCCCTAGTTGGAGGATGCTCTGTTACTTCTCTCTTGTCTGGCCAACCTCCTTTGATGTACACACCAGACATTGCCTCAGGATTGTCAACATTGTCAAGATGCTTGACTGGGATTCGCCAATTGGGTTGGCTGGCGTAGAACTGTGACTGCTGCGTGGGTGGTGGATGTTGTGTCGGTTGATACTTTTGGGGTCCGTCGCGCCCTCCATGGCGTCCTTCTCGCGGCTTGAATCGCGATTGTATCTTTCCATCGACAATTGTATTTACTTCGTTATTTTTGGTTGGGTTCAGGACTAGGACAGCACTTCCGGATGGCATCGGCTGAAACGGGAGAGTGCGCGCGGTGGCGATATCCATCATACCCGATAGTGTCATCTGGCTGCCATTGCCGAGGATGTCCATGAGGCGTGCCTGCTGGGATATATCGTTTTGCGTTGCTTCCGGCAGTTTGATCAGGTATTCCTCCCAGAGTGGGTATTCCCTCGTAATGGTGAGCGACCCGCCCAGAATGGTGATCAGTTCCAGCGCTCTCTGGTTTAACGACAAAACCAGCTGGTGGCTGAACTTCAACGCATACCATTCGCGGCGGAATACCGAGATAGCCCGTTCTGGAACATACTGGCACTTGACGAGGACCTTCATGGCATCCCATGTGATATTGTAATTGTACGCCTCCGGAGGAATAGCGTCCACACCCTGTTTCTTCATGCTGTTCTCGAACCAGTGGAACACCTTGGCTGGGAGAAAACACCAGAAGGTGTCGATCTTCTGCTTGTCTTCGGATGCCCCTTGACAGACTGCTCTACCCTGTTGAACGAAGTGCTGAATGTCTTCAAGATATTGAACGACAACCTCCATGTCCTGGGAACCATCAAATCTCTTTGGCTCATGCAGTTTAATTTTTTGAACGATCAGGTTTTGGCTCAAGGTCCCAGCGTTTAGTTTTGTGGCTTGTTTGCTGATGACCAAGAGGTGATCGCAGCACCGCTTCCAGACTGCCATCTCCACAGAGGCTTCCCAGTGACTCTTGTACCACTGAGCATAGGCATTCAGGACCGCTTCAGCTGAAACAGCAATAACTAACAAGTTTTCGTCGTGCGAGAGGTTCGCCTCACCAATCCACTCGAGTAGCTCGCCTGGCCGCGGCCTGAATTTCTGGGTGTTTGACATTGCTCGCTGTTTCGGCATGCGCTGTTTTGCTCGCCACGCTTTTGGAAATGCTCGCTGTGCTTGGGAAACGTCTGCCGCACTTTGGAAATGCTCGTCTTGCTTTGGAAATGCCCGCCGCGCTTTGGAAATACTCACCGTGCTTGGGAAACGCTCGCCGTGCTTTGGAAATGCTCGCCGTGCTTTGGAAATGCTCGCCGCACTTTGGAAATGCTCGCCGTGCTTTGGAAATGCTCGCCGCACTTGGGAAATGTCGCCGCGCTTGGGAAATGTCCACTGTGCTTTGGAAATGCTCACCGCGCTAGGGAAATACCCGCCGCACTTGGGAAATGCCCGCCGCGCTTTGGAAATGCTCGCCGTGCTTTTCAAATGCTCGCCGTGCTTTGGAAATGCTCGCCGCGCTTTGGAAATGCTCGCCGCGCTTGGGAAATGTCCGCCACGCTTTGGAAATGCTCACCACACTTTGGAAATGCTCAGCACTTCTGCCAGATGAACGGGTTATATACGCAGTTGCTCAGCCCAGTGAAAGGGTAGTTGAGACTGCGGGACAGACTGTGTGTACAGCGTGCGTGTATGGCGTGTGAATACAGCGTGTGAATACGGCGTGGGTGTACAGCGTGTGAATATGGCGTTCGATTTCTTCCCGAATCCGCTCGATTCGCTCAAATTCTTCTCAAATCCGCCCGATGAACTGGTTGAATAGGCAGTATCTCAGCCCGGTGAACGAATAGTTGAGACTACTGGACGGCGTGTGTGTACTGTGTGTGTGCACGGGGTGTGAATACGGCGTGTGAGTATCTTTTTCTAGAAGGTCTGCGCACTGTATGTGACTATAAACAGCTTGGTGAGACGTAAGGTATGGGCCCCGAAACGCCGGCACCCGTGCTTACCACCCACCACGCCCTCCCGCACCTACTTTTCATGCGAGAGTCCGTTTGCTGCACCGTCCCGTGTCTCGTCGCTCGGTTTCCTCGTTTCCCCGATTTTCTCGTTGTCCTCTCGGAATCTTGATGTTTCTGTGCCCTCCTTCTGCTCGTCGCTGGTCATGTGGGGCAGGGAAATAAAGAATGGTCGCCGTTGGTCGTGCGGGGCAGAGAAAATAAAGTGTTGCTACCAGTTGAGGGGTAGCGAGAAACATGTCCATTCTAAAGAGGGGAGCACTGGACACTTATACAAGTGTCCGTGTGCTAGCGCTAGTGTGTGACTGTCTATCTACAGAAGCCCTTAGGGCAGCCATCTGCTAAGTCCCACAAACTCTAGAAGCCATGCTAGTGGCCATGTTAGACACTCTAGGTGTGGCGTCCACGACGCCCGGTATCCTCCTTCTACAACCACTTCCCTCTCAATAAAACAAGCGCCACCCCTAAACAAAAAAAAACAAAAAAACAACAACAACAAAAACAAAAACAACAACAACAAACCCAACTTATAACAATAACCCCTCTCACAATGCTCAGCTAACACTCCCGGTCACTCCCGTTCCATCCACCGGTAGACTTGCAAGCCATTCGCAGCGTGGTATTCACCCAGCAGCTCATTGCTGCTGCCCCTCAGGTTTGCCAGTGGTTCCCACATACGGTTAACGTAACCGACCCATTTGACCAAATATTTGAAGTCTCAAACTGTGGTACCTCTGTGCTCGCGGATCGACTCAACCTCGTACTCGATGGTAGCGGTGGAGCGTAGTGGCGGTGGGGGCGGGTGTTCACGGGTTCTGTCGACTCTTGACAACTTGAGGCGTGTGACGTTGAAAAACGGGTGTAAGCGCGAGTACGCTGGGATGTCGAGAACGAAAGCATTCTCGCTGGCTGACTTTAGGATTGTAAACGGGCCAGCATATGGATGTTGAAACTTTCGCGAATTGGCGCTGTCGTTGGCAGTGGAATTGAGATTGGCGTAGCCGACTGGCAGCAAACGGGTGTCCAGGAATACCAAATCGCCTATTAGAAATGGATGCGCCTGACGATGCTCGTTCGCTTCCATCACCATTGTCAATTGGACCTCTTCTATTTGCTCTTGAAGCATCCGTAGGATCTTGACGAGCCGTTCTGCGAATTCCGTTCCGGGTCTCGAAATTGGCGTCCGCGGACCTGGTGCCAGTAAATCGAGTGGGAGCCTCGGAATGTATCCGATATCCACCTCGAATGGCAACATTCCTATAGCCTTGTGCTTGGCCACGCTGTAAGTGAACTCCGCCAATGGTAACAACCGGCTCCACTTCTCGGAGGATTTGAGTTGCGATATATAGGCCTTCAAAAACGTTTCCAGAGTGGCATTCGCCTTTTCCGCTTGACCTTCTAACTGCCGGTGGTATGCTGTAGACATTCGGAGCTTAATCCCGAGTTGTGTACACAACGATTGCCAGAAGCTGGAGGTAAATTGGGTGTCCCAGTCAGGTACGATCGATATGGGTAGCTCTTGTGATCGAACGTAACTGTCAATAAACGCCGTTGCGAACTTTTCTGTGGTGACCTCAGCTTCCTTAACAGGAATCCAACGTGCTCGCTTCGTCAGGGGATCAATAATTGTTGCCACAGCATCGTAACTGGCTTCCAATGTTGGTAACTTGGTGAAGAAATCGATGTTCACCCGTTCCGCACGTTCGAGTGGAATCGGTAGTGCCTGCAGGAGTCCATACAGCCTGGCATTCTTGTGCTTGATTTGGTGGCATATATCACATCCAGCAATCCATTCTGCGACCGAATCTGTCAACTTTGGCCAGTAGCACCAAGACCCAACCACTGCTGCTGTTTTTGCGATGCCCTATATCCAACGCCCAGAATAGCATGGTGTGCTTCTCGAATGACGTCCGTTCTCAAGAATTTTGGGATACATAACCTTCCGCCTGACGGCTTGTGGTACAGCAGGCCTTCTTCGAGTGTGTACGACATTGCTTGTTCCGTAACACAGTGATACCTCTTCGAACTTGTTTTTTTGTCCCCGTTTTCGTCGCAATTGCTCAAATATTCTAGAGCAGGACCGATGATTGTGTCTTCCCCGTAGCCTTTTCGAACATCGTTCAGCCACTTGGTTGAGGCTGACACCCGCATTTCGAAGACATTGAGGAACTGCAGATCGACCTTTAGCTGCTCTTCCTACGTGTAGGCAATTCGATGGAGTGTGTCTGCCACAACATTCGCTGCTCCAGGAAAGTATACGACCTCGTAGTCGTTCTGTTGGAGCCTGTCAAGGTGATGCCACTGACGGCTCGTCAGCTAAATTTGTGCTAGGATATGCTGCAATGATGCATGATCCGTATAGATGGTGGTACGTTTCCGCCCATGTACATAGCAGGCCCAATGTTCCAGATTTGCGCTGATTGCAAGAAGCTCTCGGTCGTATGCTGGATACCTCGCCTCCACCGCATGTCGGCTGGTCCATACATATTCGCTCTTGCGTTTCGAGGCGAGGTCATGTAGCAGATGTGCCCTGTGGGCGAATTTCAGTACAAATTTCCTGTAGTAGCCTGCCAATCCCAGAAACCCACGGAGTTCTGTTTGCGTTTTCGGTGTCGGCCAATCCCGTACTGCCTTGACCTTCTTTTCTTCTGTGTGAATACCGTGTCTATTCACTCTGAAACCAACAAACAACGTTTCCAGAGTACCAAACACGCATTTGGCCTCACTGAGACGTAACCGCACATTCCGTAATGCCTGTAACAAACCTTCCACATGTGTCTTGAGTTCTGCCAGCGTTTTCGAAAAAATCAAAACATCATCGAGATATATAATTGAATTCCAACAATGTGGGTGCAATATTTTGAGCACCATACACATGAACGCGGCTGGCGTATTTGCAAGTCCGAACGGAATGACCTTATACCCGTAGAATCCATCTGGTGCTATGAATGCAGTCTTGTGGCAGTCTTCTGTGTGAACCCGTACTTGGTGGTATCCGCTTGCCAAGTCCAGCTTGGTGAATACACGTGCTCCGTAGAGTCTATCCAGCAAGTCCTCGATGTATGGCAACGGATACCGGACTTTGGCGGTTATTGAGTTCAATCCGCGATAATCTACACACATTCGGAGCGTGGCATCCGGCTTTTTCACAAAGATTATCGGTGCCGCATAATGCGAGTGAGAGTCCGTCACCCACCCCTTTTCGAGCAGCTTTTTGATCTGGACCTCGAACTTGTTCCTTTCGGACTGTGTCATCCGGTACGGCTGGCAGTGGGGAATTTTTTCCGTTGGGTCGGTATGAATGCGGAAGTCGTGCTCCCCTGGTGGCGGAACGCCACTCGGCTGTTGAAAGAGATCGTCAAAATCGCGTCTGATTTGAACTCTCCACTTCCCCAGGTCTGCCAGAACGGAATCATCCTCACCGAATTCATCACCCATCCGGCGTTCCCGGATGTCGATCACAAAAATCCTATCACCACTGAATCTTGAGATCGCCCATCTCGTTTCGTCTACGGATATCACATTGATGGATGCCGCTTTGGCTACTGCCGCGCAATGGTTGTGAACTTCCCGGTAGGGGCCTTGGTGCGGTCAAAGCCCTTTCAATGCCAGTTTAGGTACAAATGCTGGTCGTCCATGCATTAGCAATGACCAATCGGCATCCAACAGGTGTAAAACGTTGTCTGAATCCACCAGATGGCGTGTCTTCGAGTGCCAATTTTTTCCAATAATAATGTCCTAGGGGCCCATAAGATCAAACACAGAGTACCAACTGGTAACATCTGGGTAATTCCCAGTGATGCCGCATATCCGTCCACTTAGCCAAACTTGGTACCTATCTTCAGGGGGATGTTTGGTTCCGGCTGTGATAATTGACATGCGTCCAGCATGTCGAAAGGGTGAACCGAGCTGCTAAATGCTGTATCGATATAACAGTGTGACGCACCAGGGTCCATTAGGGTGTAAGCTGAGCAAGTTTTGGAATGAGAGGTTTGGACTTTAGCGTAAAAACGTAACAAATCACTTTTATCAATAATATCTTTCCGTATAACATTAAGGTTTGTTAAATAATGTCTTGCTCTCTCCCGTTCCCTAGTTGGAGGATGCTCTGTCACTTCTCTCTTGTCTGGCCAACCTCCTTTGATGTACACACCAGACTTTGCCTCCGGATTGTCAACATTGTCAAGATCCTTGACTGGGATTCGCCAATTGGGTTGGCTGGCATAGTACTGTGTCACAAACCTGGCGCGACAGGCTCCTTGGCGCCGGCGCCGGTGCTGTTCTCACCCTTGTCGGCCTATGGGTCATCCTCGTTTCCGCTGCCGCAGCCGCTGTCATCCTCCATGCTTAGGCGCCTCGACCTATCTCTGCCTTATCGCGCCACTAGCGATATCTCCCCAACCTACAGACCGCCGGCTGGTCTAGGTCCCTTCTCCTTTGTCTCTGTTATAGGGCTTGCGTGTCCTTCTTCTACGTATGTTGTTTCCTGTTGATTATGCTTGCGCGTCTTTCCTCCTGTTCGCGACATCTGTTGTCTCCCGTTGATTGAGCTTGCACGTCCTTCTCCTTTATCGTTCAGAGTCTTGTTTCCCCTTAATTAAGTCGTACGTCATTCTTCCTTGTTCCCTTACTGTTACTGCTTGTGCGTCCTTTCTCCTGTTGCCGCGAGTTGAGTGTTGGCTGTGTGGCGGCCAAGTGCGATCATGTGTTTTCCTTGGGCGCGATGATTGAGTCATGATGACCTATGGAGGAACTGTGTCAGTCTTGCGGGCAAGCTGTGATTCCACAGAGGGAAGGAAAAGTATAAAGGAAGGGCGCGGTAGCTAGTCTGGAGAGTTTTCTCCATGCAATCTATTATCTCGCTCCATGGACCTATCTCTCTACCTCCGTGACCCGGCGCTGCGACCATCACCTGTAAGAACCTACTAGAGATTAAGGCGAAGTCGGATACCGCCACAGCGAAGTCGAATACCATAACAAAGACCACGCCAGGCGTGCAGAGAATAGGGCAAAGTCAGATACTGCCACAGCGAAGTCGAATACCGCAACGAGACCATGCCAGGTGTACAGAGATTAGGGCGAAGCCGGATACCGCCACAGCAAAGTCGAATACCGCAACGAGACCACGCCAGGCGTGCAGAGATTAGGGCGATGTCGGATACCGCCACAGCGAAGTCGAATACCGCAACGCGATGACGCCAGGCGCGCAGAGATTAGGGCCAAGTCGGATACCGCCACGGCGAGACTAACGGACCTCCTACGTTGCCTGTCGAGCTGCACGGACTAGTGAGACAGGATATTGACCCTAGATTGCGTCCCCCAATCGACACCCAATGTCGCAAGTAAAAAGACAGCGTGATATCCACGGACGAAAATACCGAAGATCCCCTGAACCTCCGAGAATTTAGGGAAGTCCCTGACGACCAGCGAGTACTGAGCCCCGTGACCCGGGAACCACAAACGAGACCGCAGACACCCGAATCACCAGAACAACCCAGAAGAATGGCGGAAGGAACAGGCACGGGGGAAACGGGACCACATCTATTGACAACAGAGATGCTACAAGCTCTCTTAGAAGCACGCGACAGACCACCGCAGAATAGCTACTCGAAGCTCCGAGACCCAGAACCTTTCAAAGGGGATAAGGAAAAATTTAAAACGTTCTTGGCTCAATGCGAGTTTAAAATTCCGAACAGAAAGAAACTGATTCGATGACGATGAGAAAAAAACAGGATATGCATCATCCTTACTCCGAGGGGTGGCATGGACCTGGGTGGAAACCTTCCTGAACCAAGAAGGAGGAATCAACATAATATGGGAAGAGCTGAAGACTAACATGAATCATGCTTTTGGCCAAGTAGACGTAGAAGAAATAGCATTCGAAAAATTCCAGAAGATCCAGCAGGGAAACTGAACAGCGGCAACGTACTGGGCAGAGTTCCAGCGACTCAAAGCAGATCTCCCATACGCGGACAATGTGTGCATTGCCCGATTCCGAGATGGGTTGCACCCTGAGGTAAAACGACACCTGGTCATGAGCAAAGCACCCGCCACAGTCCTGGTAGACTACGCCACTACAGCCATCAAAACGGACAGCTGCCTATGCAACCTGGGAGTGATAAACCGGCGACCAACGACCAACCCTGAAGCAAAGTTCCAAATCTCCACCAAAGAGTCAGCCCCAACGCCTCCAGGAGACCCAATGGACCTCGATGCCACCCGACGATTCAAGTTCGCACGGAGACCCCCATAGAGGGGTGGCAGACGAACAAGCACCGATGAGTGTTACAACTGCGGGAAAAAGGGGCATTTCTCGAGGGAATGCACTCAGCCAAAGAAGGCACGAATCCCATGGAAAAGGCCATACCGAGCCGCAGAAGCCACCTATCAAGAACCAGAAGAGGAGCCTAGCACCCACAGTCCCGAGCCGGCGGGAAATGGCAGCCCTCGGGAGTAGGCCCCAGCAACGGCCACCCGAGGGAAAGACAAGTTGCACAAGGAATAGGGACTAAAGAACCGCCATTTGTCGTATCCAGCACCGGAAAGTACAACTGAGAAGAGAAATTGATCATCAGGATATGCATACAAGGGAAAGACGGCAACGAACACAAGACCACCGCCCTAGTCAACTGCGGGGCGTCAGAGAACTTCATCGATAGAGCATTCGCAGAAGCCAATCATATTCCAACACAAGAAAAGACAGTGCCAAGAAGAGTCCTCACAGTCGATGGGGGGGAAGTTGCCGGCGGGCCGGTAACCCATGACACCCAGGTACGAATGAGAATCAACCACCATGAGGAAGAGATCCGATTACACTGCATCACTATCGGAAACGCACCCATCTTCATTGGAATGCCATGGCTAAAACTCCACGACCCAACAATCGGATATAAAAACCATACACTCAAGTTCCACTCCGATAGATGTGCGGAAAAATCCCTAACGACCTCCCCACAAGCCACCAGCGTTACAGAAGGAAAAGCAATCGACCAATATTACTGGAAGACAATAGAGGAAGCAGAACCCGACCCGTGGGAGGTTTGTCAAACAGTCATAGACAAAATCAAGGAAAGCAGCAAGGACAGCAAGGGAGGAATCCCGGAAGAATATCAAGACTTCCTCCAAGTCTTCACAAGTACAGAGCCAACCGCCCTTCCACCACACCGTGACCAAGATCACCATATTCCACTCCTAGAAGGGAAAATGCCGCCGTACGAACCCCTACGACCCCTCAATGGGGAAAAAATGCGCGCCCTCAGAGAGTACATAGAAGTCAACGAAGAACGAGGATGGATCCGGGCATCCACCTCGCCGGCAGGGGCACCCATCCATTGCGTCAAAAAGAAAGATGGAGGTTTGCGACTCTGTGTAGATTACCAGCAGTTGAACCAAATCACAGTCAAGGACCGGACACCATTGCCACTCATCGGCGAATCACTGGACCAGTTGTCAAATGCCACGATCTACACCAAACTAGATATCAAGGATGCATACTACAACCTCCGAATTGCAGAAGGAGACGAATGGAAGACAGCGTTCCGAAGGCGGTATGGGCTGTACGAGTACTGTGTCATGCCACGCGGACTCACAAACGCCTCAGCCTCTTTCCAGCGATGGATGAATGAGATTTTGAGCGAATATCTGGATATCTTCTGTGTGGTGTACCTGGACGATATCCTGGTCTTCTCGCAAACACTGGAGGAGTACAGACCCCATGTACGAGCTATCCTGACACTGGTTCGAGACACAGGACTCACACTGAAGGCGTCAAAATGCGAATTCCATACCACGGAAACTGAGTACCCGGGATATGTGATATCACCGAAAGGCCTGCGCATGGACGAAGAGAAAATCCGAACGATCAAGGAATGGAAGGAACCCATCAACGTCAAGGGGATCCAAAGCTTCTTGGGATTTGCCAACTTCTACAGATGCTTCATCAAGGACTACAGCAAAATTACCGCTCCGCTCACGTCGTTAACAAGGAAAGAGAAAAAATGGGAATGGAATGACGAGCAGCAAACAGCATTCGAGACGCTCAGAACAGCGATGATAACGGAACCGATCTTACAACACTTCGATCCAGAGAAACCTGTCACCATCGAGACAGACGCTTCGGACTACGCCATAGGAGCCATATGCTCGCAACCTGACAAAAAAGGTATCCTGCACCCGGTAGCATACTACTCATGAAAACTGAAGGATTCGGAACGAAACTACGATATCCACGACAAGGAACGTCTGGCGATAGTAGACGCACTATGGAAATGGGATACCTATTGCAAAACAACAGGCCCAAAAATCATGATCCTAACAGACCACAAGAACCTTGAGTAGTGGAAAACAAAACGTGACCTAAATCTGCGACAAGCCCGGTGGGGTGAACGACTGGCAAACTACGATTTCATAATCAAATACCGACCAGGGAAACTAGCGGGAAAGCCCGACATCCTCTCTAGAGAGTCAGGAGACTCTTCCTGGGAAGGGGATATAAAGCATCGACAGAATCACGGGCAAGTTCTCTTGCGAGAGGATAATTTCGAAACACTACAAGTGCTCCAGGTTAACACGACGGAAACAATGAACCTCCAGATAGATAAGGAACTCCTGAGCGAAATACGAGAACAAAGCGCCAAGGATAAGGAAGTCCAAGAAATCCTGGGGAAAAAGGCGAGCGGGAACACCTGCGACGGGAAGATCGCACTAGGATTATGCGAGGAAAAGGAAGGGGTACTTATATACGACGGTCTGATATGGATCCCTGACAACGACGAACTGCGACTGCGGATATTAAGAAACCACCACGACGCGCAGGCCGTGGGACACCCGGGGCGAACCAGAACCCTGGAACTTGTTAGCCGAACTTTCTACTGGCCACAACAATGCAAGTACGTACACTGATACGTGGACCACTGTGACACCTGCCACCGCATCAAGCCAATTCGACACGCGCCATTCGGATTGCTCAAGCCATTAGACCTGCCCCATCGACCTTGGAATACGATAACAATGGATTTCATTACCACGCTACCAGTCAGCAACGGACAAGACGCACTGTGGGTAATCATCGATCGACTGACAAAAATGGGACACTTCATCGCATGCAAAGGCACGATGAAACCAGAAGACCTGGCGGACCACTTCATCCAGCAGGTTGTCCGACACCACGGGCTGCCGACAAGTATTGTATCGGACAGAGGATCGCTATTTACCTCCGACTTCTGGAAACGTGTAACCAAAGCACTCGGAATATCACGGAACCTCAGCACTGCGTTTCATCCGCAGACAGACGGACAAACGGAACGAGTCAATGCCGTCCTCGAACAATACCTACGTGCATACTGCAATTACCAGCAGGACGACTGGGAAAAACTGTTACCAATTGCCGAATTCTGCTACAACAACATGCAGGCAGGAAGCACGAAGGTAACACCCTTCTTCGCCAACTACGGATATCACCCCAGGTTTCTACCGGATCTCGGTACACAAAACGAAGAAACACCGGAAGTCTCAGAATATGCCGCGGCGCTGGGGAAGCTTCACGAGGAACTCAGGGCGGAGATGAAGGAGGCACAAATGGCTCAGACGGAACAGGCCAACAAGGCAAGACACCCGGATCCCGTCATGGAACCAGGCGACAGAGTCTGGCTGAAGAGAAAGAACATCCGAACAACGCGACCATCGAATAAGTTGGACCACAAACAAATCGGACCCTACACCATACTAGAGAAAGTTGGCTCGCGCGCATATAAGCTGGACCTGCCCGCCTCTGTCAAACTGCACCCCGTTTTCCACATTAGCCTCTTAGAACCCACAGCCAGCACCGAGCCCATACCGGGACACCACCAGCCACCGCCACCACCCATTATCATAGAAGCACAACAAGAGTGGGAAGTGGAACAGATCCTCGACTCACGACAACACCGGAGCAAGATACAATATCGAGTCAAGTGGACCGGTTTCTACGACCCGGACAAGACCTGGTACCCGGCCGAAAACTTCGAAAACTCCCCTGAGATTATACGCGAATTCCACAAGGAATACCCCGAAAAACCAGCCCCCACCAATTGGCATGTCCAACACCACCACTGTCGACACGAACGAAGGCTGTACGTTCACCAATGTCGAGCAAGCCGAACTGCCCACGAAGACCGACAACAATGACAACTGGGGCATCCCCGACAAAGCCACCACCACGGACGGATGGAATGCCCCGCAGCCAGCACCCTCCCCTCCACTGTCTGCTGTAGGACAACCCAGCGCCAACGACCATGCCTCCCTACACTGGACTGCCTGCTATGACGACTACTGTAACGCTCACCACCAGATGAAAGATGACAACTACTACCCACAACCAGGAAATGACCGACGCCGGCGCAACCACGGGCCCTGCAGGTGTCCCCACGCCCATCCCTTCGAATTAGAGGAAGTAATCCGCAACCGACACCTGAACCCGTGCAAAGCGTGTACGGACAGGCAGAAGGGGAAGCGGGTCTGCCCCGATTGCCGGTTCCTAGTGAACATGGAAGACCACCACCAACGTTGCCAGACCACGGCACAACAAACACCCGTGGCTGACATCATGCCAGCCCGGGAAGAACAGAAACTCCCAGGCCCGATCGAAGAAAATCAAGAACCCCACGCTGCCACTGCCGCCAGTACCACTCCCCAAGACAAGCAACTTGCGCTGCTGGGGGAAATCATCACCAAACAACAGCGAAGGAACGAACAACTCCAAGCACGGCGGCAGGCTAGCCGGCCCGTCCGCATCGACCGCACGCCCATCATCCACCGTACACACGTCCGCCGCCGAACCCTGACGACCCGACATGACCTCGCTGGAGCTTTGGTCTGGACAGGGGACGTACTGTCACGAACCTGGCGCAACAGGCTCCTTGGCGCCGGCGCCGGTGCCGTTCTCACCCTTGTTGGCCTATGGGTCATCCTCGTTTCCGCTGCCGCAGCCGAGGTCATCCTCCGCGCTTAGGTGCCTCTACCTATCTCTGCCATATCGCGCCGGTAACGATATCTCCCCAACCTACAGACTGCCGGCCGGTCTAGGTCCCTTCTCCTTTGTCTCTGTTATAGGGCTTGCGTGTCCTTCTTCTACGTATGTTGTTACCTGTTGATTATGCTTGCGCGTCTTTCCTCCTGTTCGCTACGTCTGTTGTCTCCCGTTGATTGAGCTTGCGCGTCCTTCTCCTTTATCATTCCGAGTTTGTTTCCCCTTGATTAAGTCGTATGTCATTCTTCCTTGTTCTCTTACTGTTACTGCTTGGGGGTCCTTTCTCCTGTTGCCGCGAGTAGAGTGTTGGCCGCGTGGCGGCCGAGTGCGATCATGTGTTTTCCTTGGGCGTGACGATTAAGTCATGATGAGCTATGGAGGAACTGTGTCAGTCTTGCGGGCAAGCTGTGATTCCACAGAGGGAAGGAAAAGTATAAAGGAAGGGTGCAGTAGCTAGTCTGGAGATTTTTCTCCACGCAATCTATTATCTCTCTCCACAGACCTATCTCTCTACCTCCGTGACCCGGCGCTGCGACCATCACCTGTAAGAACCGACTAGAGATTAAGGCCAAGTTGGATACCGCCACAGCGAAGTCGAATACCATAACAAAGACCAGGCCAGGCGTGCAGAGAATAGGGCAAAGTCGGATATCGCCACAGCGAAGTCGAATACCGCAACGAGACCACGCCAGGTGTGCAGAGATTAGGGCGAAGCCAGATACCGCCACAGGGAAGTCGAATACCGCAATGAGACCACGCCAGGCGTGCAGAAGATCAGGGCGAAGTCGGATACCACCACAGCGAAGTCGAATACCGCAACGAGACCACGCAAGGCGTGCAGAGATTAGGGCGAAGCCGGATACCACCACAGTGAAGTCGAATACCGCAACGAGACCACACCAGGCGTGCAGAGATTAGGGCGAAGTCCGATAACGCCACAGCAAAGTCGAATACCGCAATGAGACCACACCATGCGTGCAGAGATTAGGGCGAAGTCGGATACCACCACAGTGAAGTCGAATACCGCAACGAGACCACACCAGGCGTGCAGAGATTTGGGCGAAGTCCGATAACGCCACAGCAAAGTCGAATACCGCAACGAGACCATGCCAGGCGTGCAGAGATTAGGGCGAAGCCAGATACCACCACAGTGAAGTCGAATACCGCAACGAGACCACACCAGGCGTGCAGAGATTAGGGCGAAGTCCGAAAACGCCACAGCAAAGTCGAATACCGCAATGAGACTATGCCATGCGTGCAGAGATTAGGGCGAAGTCGGATACCGCCACAGCGAGACTACCGGACCTCCTACGTTGCCTGTCGAGCTGCATGGACTAGTGAGACAGGATCTTGACATACTGTGACTGCTGTGTGGGTGGTGGATGTTGGGTCGGTTGATACTTCTGGGGTCCGTCGTGCCCTCCAGGGCGTCCTTCTCGAGGCTTGAATCGTGATTGTATCTTTCCATCGATAATTGTATTTACTTCGTTATTTTTGGTTGGGTTCAGGACTAGGAGAGCACTTCCGGATGGCATCGGCTGAAACGGTAGAGTACGCGCGGTGACGATATCCATCATACCGGATAGTGTCATCTGGCTGCCATTGCCAAGGATGTCCATGAGGCGTGCCTGGTGGGATATATCGTTTTGCGTTGCTTCCTGCAGCTTGATCAGGTATTCCTCCCAGAGTGGGTATTCCCTGGTAATGGTCAGCGACCCGTCCAGAATGGTGATCAGTTCCAGCGCTCTCTGGTTTAACGACAAAACCAGCTGGTGGCTGAACTTCAACGCATACCATTCGAGGCGGATTACCGAGATAGCCCGTTCCGGAACATACTGGCACTTGAAGAGGACCTTCATGGCATCCCATGTGATATTGTAATTGTACTCCTATGGAGGAATAGCGTCCACACCCTGTTTCTTCATGCTGTTCTCGAACCAGTGGAACACTTTGGCTGTGAGAAAACGCCAGAAGGTGTCGAACTTCTGGTTGTCTTCGGATGCCCCTTGACAGACTGCTCCACCCTGTTGAACGAAGTGCTGAACGTCTTCAAGATATTGAGCGACAACCTCCATCTCCTGGGAACCATCAAATCTCTTTTGCTCATGCAGTTTAATTTTTTGAACGATCAGGTTTTGGCTCAAGGTTCCAGCGTGTAGTTTTGTGGGTTGTTCGCTGATGACCAAGAGGTGATCGCAGCGCCACTTCCAGACTGCCATCTCCACAGAGGTTTCCCAGTGACTCTTGTACCACTGAGCATCGGCATTCAGGACCGCTTCAGATGAAACAGCTATAACTAATGAGTTTTCGTCGCGCGAGAGGTTCGCCTCACCAATCCACTCGAGTAGCTCGCCTGGACCCGGCCAGAATTTCGGGGTGTTTGACATTGCTCGCTGTTTCGGCATGCCCTGTTTTGTTCGCCACGCTTTTGGAAATGCTCGCCGTGCTTGGGAAATGTCCGCCGCACATTGAAAATGCTTGCCGTGCTTTGGAAACGTCTGCCGCGCTTTGGAAATGCTCGCCGCGCTTGGGAAATGCTTGCCGTGCTTTGGACATGCTCGCCGTGCTTTGGAAATGCTTGCCGTGCTTTGGAAATGCTCACCACGCTTTGGAAATGCTCGCCGTGCTTTGGAAATGCTCGCCGCGCTTTGGAAATGTCGTCGCGCTTGGGAAATGTCCGCCGCGCTTTAGAAATGCTCGCCATGCTTGGGAAATACCCGCCGCGCTTGGGAAATACCCGCCGCGCATTGGAAATGCTCGCCATGCTTTGCAAATGCTCGCCGCGCTTTGGAAATGCTCACCGCGCTTGGGAAATGTCCGCCACGCTTTTGAAATGCTCGCCGCGCTTTGGAAATGCTCAGCGCTTCTGCCCGATGAAGGGGTTATATAGGCAGTAGCTCAGCCCGGTGAACGAGTAGTTGAGACTGCTGGAGGGCATGTGTGTACGGCGTGTGTGTACGGCGTGTGAATACAGCGTGTGAATACGGCGTGTGTGTACGACGTGTTAATATGGTGTTCGATTTCTTTCCGAATCCGCTCAATTCGCTCGAATTCTTCTCAAATCCACCCCATGAACGGGTTGTATAGGCAGTATCTCAACCCTGTGAACGTGTAGTTGAGACTGCTGGAGGGTGTGTGTATACGGCGTGTGTGCACGGGGTGTGAATACGGTGTGTGAATATCTTAGTTCTAGAAGGTCTGCGTACTGTATGTGACTGGAAACAGCTCGGTGAGACGTAAGGTATGGGCCCCAAAACGCCGGCCCCCGCGCTTACCGCTCGCCGCATCCTCCCGCAGCTACTTTTCACGCGAGAGTCCATTCGCTGGGCTGTCCCGTGTCTTGTCGCTCGGTTTCCTCGTTTTCCCGATTTTCTCGTTGTCTTCTCGTGTTACACCTTAGCAAACTAGGCTAACGGCTCGGCAAGAATGAAATAGACATTAGGCTACAGAAGGCTACCGGTCCCTCGAGTGACACTCCCAGTGACGTCTACGAATGCCATGCCGTGGCGGAGA
>Ga0307516_10002192_pt1 | contig 26460 bp, 31 predicted proteins | sample 19_EM_MG_FD_203310 | JGI IMG/M metagenome (GOLD analysis project Ga0307516, IMG submission 203310) | Populus trichocarpa ectomycorrhiza microbial communities from riparian zone in the Pacific Northwest, United States - 19_EM | ecosystem: Host-associated > Plants > Roots > Unclassified | place...
TGCGAATCCTTCGGGACTACACAGTCGCTCCGCTGCCATCATACAAGTGTTGCCCGCTCAAGGGTGATAGACTGTTGGTGACCACCTGGGCGATTGTGCCGTTGGTGAAACACCCGAGTGTTACAGTAATGTGGAACTATGGGCAGCTGACCATCAGCGGAAAATGAGCAGAGTAGAAGAGGAGTTACGTCGGGCAAGGGAAGAGATTCGGCGGATCGCTACCCGAATACCCCTCCTGGAATCACCAAGGCCAAGGGCCCCTTCCCCGGAACCGCTACAGCTCTGGCGAAGTCCGGCCAAGTTGCCCAGCACCAGCGCCGCATCAGCCGCGGCGCCGCCACCCTTGCCAAGGCGGCCGATTCTCCGAAGTCCGATCCGGCTCGCTTCCACACCCGCTGCCCGAAGGCAAAGGCGGCCTGCCATCCCACCGTCAAGCCCACCACTACCCCCTCTCTCGCTGTTGCCCACAGTCGGGGCCACGGGAGGAGGAGGAATGGGACCTCCGCAGGGACCCCAACGAGCGGTCGGCTCACCCTCACCCTCGCCTTCACCACCGCCCAGCGGGGACGACGATGACCTATACGTACAAAACCTTCCCCCAGGAAGACCCCCGCCAGGCACAAGGGAGCCAACGTGCGCGCAGGTTGCCACCATGCTCATGCCAGAAGATATAGCAAGGCTGGTGGGTGCAGGGATTGCAGCAGCGAGGGTCCCCGAAAGACCCAAACAACCAAGGAACCAGATAAACACCTCAAGGCTGAAAATGGAGAACCCCGAAAAATTTGATGGGAAAAGTTCGTCCACTTTCAACCAGTGGTGGAAATCAGTCACGATGTACCTGGGATTCTACCCAGAAACGATCGACCGACAGAAGATCGCCTGGGCCGGAACTCTCCTGACAGACACCGCCTTGGTATGGCACCTCCATCGATACCGCGAGCTACGGGGAAACGACACATGGGCCAATTACTCAGCAGCCATCCGAGCAGAATATCGGAACGAGCGCAAAGCAGCGGACGCCCAACTCAAGCTGGGGCAGCTCAAATACCAGGGATCTATTCGCGCTTACCTAACGGAGTTCCGAGTACTCAATAACTTCACACGTGCAACCGGAGAAGCACTAAGAGAGAAAGTGGACTTGGCGATGCCAGATGCGGTACTTGACATACGCTTCGCCCAGGACCTCGAGGATTTCGCGGACGACGAAGGATTCCTGCAAGCCACCCACCAAGCGGGCCTACAGGTGGAATGGAAAAAGGCCCTAAAAGCGGCTAAGGAAGCAATGCGCGCTGGACCCGTACCGGCCAAGGATGGAAAGAAGGACGACCGACACAGGGACGCCCGAAGGAAGGAAGAAACCCGGCCACCTAAGCGAGAGGAAACTCGGCAGAATGAAGCTCGCCCACCAAGGGATGGGTGGGGAACTCTGGGAGCCACCCTAAAAGGAGTACCACAGAATGAAGTGGATATCCACAAAAAGGACCGAGATAGCTGCTGGTGATGCGGAAGGCCAGGCCACAAAACCTACAACTGCTTCTCCTTCCAGACAGCACAAGGAACAATGCTGCCACCAGCGCCATGGAAGGTCGCAGCCCTAACCACAGCCACCCCCACAACCGGGAAAAGAACACGGGCGGACAAACCCGAAAGCATCCCAGCCACCAAGCAACAGAAGGTCACCGCAGTCGAAGAAATGATCACGGACCTACAGCTGTGGGCAGAATCCGAGGGGTCGGATTTTTGAGAAACTCTGCCCTGGCGCCCAACAGAGTTACTAACCTAATATGTGGCGCCTCAAAAAGAGAACAGGAAGGACCGGACACGGAAACTATGGAGCCAAGAAAAAGGCGACAAACCCGCCCAATAATCCCCATGGCACTCCACTTGAACGGAAAACGTCACCCAGTAAGAACGCTTCTGGATACGGGATGCTCGATACCCGTTATTAGCCAACGAACCATCGAAAAACTAGGAATCGAGCGCAAAATTCACAAAAACCCTCGAACCATTGAAAACTTCACGGGAGAAACGGTTAAGAACGCAGGTCAATATTATACAAAACCAATGCAATTACAACACCGAAACCATTTCACCAATGAACAGTTTGAGGTCGCACTGATGGAGGAAGCCATCGACCTATTCCTCCCGTTCGAATGGATCGAACGACACCCACCGCAGGGATCTTGGACCTCGGAAGAAATGAGGTTTAGCAGCACTCGGTGTGTGGAACAATGCACCAAGTTCGAAACCAACGAATTCTCGTTATCCTGGGACGATTCGGTGGCTGAAGATCCCTCAGCCGGCTTCATAGGATACGTCTCCGAAGCAACAACTGATGCAGACCCACTCAGCCTGGTCCCAGAGAAATTCCACCCATACCTAGCAATCATGGAGAAGGAAGCCGCCGATGCCCTCCCAGAGCATCGCCCGTATGACTGCAGAATCAACCTCAAGGAAGGAGAGGCAGCGCTGTGGGGACCCATTTACCCGCTGTCTGAGGTAGAACTCCAGACCTTGCGGGAATGGCTAAAAGAAATGGAACACACAGGGAAAATTAGGCGCTCCATGTCCCCAGCCGGCTCACCCATCCTTTTCGTTCCAAAACCAAACGGAAGAGGCCTTCGCCTATGCGTTGACTACCGGGCGCTGAACCGCATCACGGTCCCCAACTGATACCCGCTACCACTGATGCAGGAACTGCAGGACCGAGTCCAAGGAGCCAAATGGTTCACCAAGATGGACCTCAAAAACGGATTCCACCTGATCTGAATACGGGAAGGTGACGAATGAAAGACCGCCTTCCGAACCTGCTACGGACTCTTTGAGTTCCAGGTCATGCCGTTCGGTCTAACCAACGCTCCTTCCACCTTCCAAGATATGATGAACCACAAATTCTCGGACATATTGGACCTAGGCGTACTAGCCTATATGGACGACATACTGATCTACGCGCAAAAGGAGGGAGAGCACGACCGACTCGTGGAAGATGTCCTACAAAGGCTAACGAACAACGGACTGGCCGTATCACCGGAAAAATGCGTGTGGAAAAAACCGAAAGTGGAGTTCCTAGGTTACACGATCGGAAGAGATGGGATTGAGATATCAACAGACAAGGTTGACGCAGTACTAAGCTGGAAAACACCGAACTCGTTGACAGAAGTACAGGCATTCCTGGGATTCGCTAACTTCTACCGACGTTTCATCAGGGACTACTCCAAGGTAGTGCGTCCGCTGACTGAGCTAACCAAGAAAACGGAACAATGGTCCTGGAACACGGAAGCCGTAGCCGCCTTCCAAGAACTGAATAAGAGATTTACTCAGGCGCCGATTCTAACCCACTTTGATCCAACAAGACCGGTCATCCTCGAAACCGACGCCTCGGACTTCGCGATAGGAGCGGTCTTGTCCCAACGAGACGAAGAAAACCGGTTGCACCCAGTGGCGTTCCACTCCCGAAAGTTCCAACCAGCGGAGATCAACTATGATATCCACGACAAGGAACTTTTGGCCATCGTCGACGCATTCAAGCACTCGCACCGATACTGTGAAGGGGCAGAGCACCAGATACAGGTATTCACAGACCACCACAACCAGGAGTACTTCACTACAACAAAAGTGCTTAATCAGCGACAGGCCCATTGGGCAGAAAACCTAGCCGGCATAAACTTCCAAGTCTATTACCGTCCAGGAACTCAGAACGGGAAGCCAGACGCACTATCCAGGCGTTCGGAGTACCGCCCGGAAAAGGGGGGGATAGAAAACCAGCCGATAACAACGATTTTGGAAGAAAAACACTTGGAAGAACGCCGGATACGTTCGTTCGTCTGCACGTCAGCCAGACTTACCTCGCTCCCAGCGCGGAAATGGAACCCACGCTTCGTGGAGTAAGTGAGAAAGGCGGCAACAGGCGACTTTGTTTACAGCCAAGCCCAAAATCGGACGGAACAGGAAGTGGTGTCGGAGGACCGAAAGGACAAGGAAGGAATACTGGGACTCTGTGATGGACTGCTCTACAGAAAGGGTATGCTATGGGTCCCGGAAGGACTGATCGACCAGATACTACGATCAGAACACAACACCAAGGTAGCGGGACACTTGGGCCAGGACAAGACAATCGAGCTCGTCCACAGAAACTTCTGGTGGCCAAAGATAAACGAACGAATAATCGATTTCGTCAGAAGCTGCCCGGAATGCCAGCAGAATAAAGCCTCCCACCACTGTCCATACAGACTAACCTCGCCCTTAGAACTACCATACGCCCCCTGGCATTCAATAGCAATGGATTTCATAACGGAACTACCGCTATCGGAGGAATGCGACCAGCTCTGGGTAGTCATCGGCCGGTTCACCAAGATGGCACACTTCATACCATTACCAAAAACCCGCAAGACTGCACCAGACTTGGCGATCGCCTGCGCAAGAGAGGTATGGAAATTCCAGGGCCTACCAACTGATATCGTGTCAGACCGAGATTCCAGGTTCACGTCGGAAGCATGGAAGGAGTTCCTGCAGCTGTCGGACATCCGGCCTCGGATGTCAATGGCCTTCCACCCACAGACCGACGGACAGACGGAACAGCTCAATCAAACGATCGAGGCCTACCTCCGAGCCTTTGCCACCAGGGAACAGTATAACTGGGTGTCCCTACTACCAACGGCGGAATTCGCATACAATAACTCGGTCACAATGGGCAACGGAATGACGCCGTTCTACGCCAACTATGGGTTTCACCCAACGGTGGTCAACCCACCTAAAGAAACGGACGAACCCCTTAATCCAGCCAGTACCATCTACGGCCATTGGATGAAGACGGTACACGAAGAATCTCAGAAGGGACTGGAGGCCACGCAAGAACGAATGCATCAATACGCCGACCCGGATCGAAAGGAACCCCCAGCATACCAGGTGGGAGACTTGGTAATGCTCAACGGCCGCAACATCAGAACGCGCCGCCCCTCAAAGAAACTGGACCACAAAAATCATGGTCCCTTCCAGATAGAAAAGATTATTTCCCCGCTGGCTGTCCGCCTCACGCTACCTCGGAAATGGAAGATCCACAATGTCTTCCATGTCTCGCTCCTCGAACAATACCGAACCAGCGAATACCGAGCAGCTCCGGACCCATCGAAGGTGTTGCGAGAAGCTGACGACATCAAACAATCGGAGGAATACGATGTGGAAGAAGTTATGTCCTCAGTCAAGCGCGGCCGAGGAAACAACAAACCAATCCTATACCTCGTCAAATGGCTTGACTATCCGGAACGCAAGGACTGGACGGAGGAACCATTCGACAACTTTTTGGTCGGCGGTTTGGAGAAACTCCGGGAGTTTCATTGACGAAATCCAGACCTGCAGAGGGACTACCGGCTCACACACGCCTAGACGGGAAGTCCATAAAAGGGCCCAGCAAAGCATGAGTGGTAGTAGGATGAAGGGGTTGGAGGACTTCATCCCACACACATTTATGACCCACGGAAAACCAACTTTCGAACGAAATTCGAAACGAAGAAGCAACGCGAAAAGAGGCCCGCTTCTCGGACACTGATCCCACAAGCACAGCAAAGCTGCTGACCGGGCGCCCGACGAGGAGTGCATGCGGCCGACACTGTTGAGAGTCAGGAAAACTGCTCAGAACAGACATATCGACCTCTTGGCAACCGACTCGAACCGGCAGAACCGGCGCAGAGGGCACATAAGCAGTGAAGTGAGTCTCCGACAGCACCGTCACTGCTCCAGCATACTAGTCTCCCCCCGGAAGGACGTGGGCGCGGTCACTGCCGAGTATACGGGTTACTAGCACGAAGGACACCATGCTACTCCCGATTCCCTATGCCAACTGCGACCCCGGAACCTCACCGAGCCGGCCAAGCCTTGACGCAGCGCGGCGGCGAGTACGACTCAATATGACACGACAAGTAAGAGTACGCACCAGCCTACACTGAGGGCCCAATCGTCCGAGGCTCCCCGGTGTCAACCGGCTGGCCAACGATTGGGAGGGATGCAGGGGTGGAGGACTGTATCCAGCGGGCGAGCATCTTGCCCACCAAAAAAGGTTACTCAGAAAAAGAGATGGGCTACCTAGATAAAGGAAGAAGTGTTAGCGCTCGGGACGAGGCTCAGGCAGAGGGGAGGTAGTGTTACACCTGAGTATCTAGAGTACATAGCGGTAGAGTTAGAACGGGGCTGGCAGGTGACGGAGGATGATGCTAGAGTCTAGGCGGGAGGTAAAGGAACGGAGTTTAGCTTACGGCCGTACCGGTCGTAAGGGGTAAACTCCGGGATGAGGGGTCAAAGTGTAAGAACGAGCGGACAAGCTAGGCAGACACTGGTTGGCCTCTCCAGGAAAGGAACCACGTACGATAAGAGGTCTGGGTCCCTGCGGGGAGAGGCCATGTACAAGAGGTCTAGAGCTAGCACCCCGCTCAGCTGCATGGAGAACTCATCTCCCTTATCTACGACCCAGCTATGACCAATGAATCACCCACGGGGTCGACACACCTCGGGGGAATCCAAACCCGAGTCACCGCTTCTCACGCTACTGCTCTGAGACTAAAAAGAGAGAGATTCTTCCTCCTGACGAGAAAGAATCCTCAGCACGAACCTCACCAACACTACCACCGAACCCACACACAAGATCTAAGATTATTCCGCTGTGAATTACCGAAAGTAGCCTGATTACCTTCAGTTCTCCATACATTCCGGTCACGATACAACCCCAGTGTCACACCGGGTATGGCATGCGAATAAATTTTATGCATTAGAGTCATTCTTTAAAACTGTAGGTGTCGATCTTCCTTTAAAATATCTTCAGATGATAAATAGCTGACTTTAAATGAATAGGGGCATGATTTAGTAGTCAAATTCGAAGTATTGCCAATAAATACATATGATTTCGATGACACCGGATTTGTGATGGGAAATATTCAGTCACAACGAGTATTGGATGTTATTCGACATCCTCGGAATACGATAGGGCGCGTTTTCCCTCCGAATTTGAAGGAGCTGCATATTCCCACTGGTTCACGGATCCAAGACGGTTCACAGGAATTTGTCACCGTGATTTGCTGTATTTGTGCAGATGGCACCTATCTCCCCTCAGCGATTATCATGAAGGGACATGACCTGCAAGACACATGGTTCCAGAATCTTGACGGAGTCCCTCGCGATGTACTGTTCGAGGTATCACCGAATGGATAGACGGATAATAGTAAGGCTCTTGCTTGGTTGGAACGCAGCTTTGGACCTGGAAGTGAGACGGAGAAGAAGGCTGCTGGCCAGTGGCGAATGCTTATTTTTGACGGACATATCTCTCATGTCAACCGCGAGTTTCTGTCAACTTGTCTTGATTATAAAGTTCTACCCCTCTGCCTCCCTCCTCATACCACTCATTTTTCACAACCCCTCGATGTTTCCGTCTTTGCACCTTTAAAGAGTGCGTACTCCAACATTCTGCATCGCCATACCGAAGCTGGAGAGCGTGGTGTGTGGAAAGGCAACTTCTACAAATTTCTGATTGAGGCGGAGAAGATTGCATTTACACCAGAGAATATTCGTAGTGGGTTTTGGTGGACAGGCCTAGTTCCATTGGATTTTGACGTTGTTCGAAGAAGGCTTGATATTCCGAATCCGACCTTCAACAGTACTGCGCCTGTGGCTCCACTTTCACCTTCATCTCCAATTCAACCTTTATCATCGCTCACCCCAGCTGAAGTCTACGCTATCCCGACGCCCTATAATCACTGAACGTTCCATCAACTCCGAGGATCACTAGCTTTGGACTTACAAGGCAACAGCCCGTGTTCATCAAGGCTGAAATATGCCTTTGACATAATCTCGAATGCTCATATTTCAAAGCTGCACCATTGTGATGATCTTGAAGAAAAACTTGAGACAGAGACCAAGTGAAAAGCAGCAAGCGGACTGCAGAAACCCCTAAAACGGCGCAGAATTCCAGATGAGGGTCAGGCTTTCACCTCGGTAGCGGACATAGATGACTATCAGGCTTCATTGAGGCGTAAGTCACAGGATGCCCAGCTTGCAAGGCTCGCAAGACTGAAGGAAAAAGCAGATAAGCTGGATCTTCAGGTACAGGAGTTGACTGCAAAGAGAGAGAGGTATCTGGCAATGGAGAAAAATGGGAAAAGGCTGCCAGCAACTTGGAAATCAGTTGCTCGGTTGCAAGAGGAGGAAGAGAAGGAGAGGGATCGCTTGCAAAAGATGCAAGAAGATATATGTTGTTTAGAGTAGACACGGGAGGGGCTGAGTGGTAGTGAGTCGGAGAATGACCTTGTGTTGTGGGAGGATACATGAGAAGAAATTGTATTTGATTTTTAGAAGCCTATATTACTTGAATCATGAGAACTCAATGCCTCAAATCCTAGAAATCAAGAATTGAGCACAATGTATGAGATATGGTAGAGTTATGGAACATTGAAGATGGGTTACGCAGAGGGACAGGTATCTATAAAAGAGCATTTGGCCGTGAGCACAGATATGAAATCATATGAAATCACTCGCGCTAAACCATTTTAAGTGACGCTAGCTTGTTAGCATCTGGGCGGTTCGACAACCATACTGGTTCGACAACCATATATACTCTCTAAGTTTCAATATGTTATCTCAGAGTCTAATCCTGCCGATCTGCTGACGAAAACTCTTGCGTTTCCCCGACACGAACAACTATTGCAACTTACTTGACTCACTAATTTCGGCCCTGACGACAGAGAATCCGAATACGATGAAAGATGTAGATCTCGAAAAAGGAAAAGGTGGTTCAGTTCTTTGGTGAAGAAAAGGGGGCATGGGGGATTGGGAATTGGAAGAGGAAAGAAGCTTTCTTTTGTTGAGCATGTTCTCACATCCTGTCGGCAAGAGTGAGTCGGTACTCTTTTTCCTACTAGCAAGTATTTTTCCGATGAGGTTTTCACTGAAGAGGTTTTAATGAGGTCGACGAGGATATAATGGGATTGTTTTTGATTTGGGATTGTTCTTCATTTGGTGGATTTCTGTTTGGTAGAGAGCACAAGAAGAGGGGGTGTGTTGGAATTGCTTCTTGCTGCTCCAGTGTGGCGTGCTGATGGAAGCAACACCACAGCAATGGTGGTGGCAGCAATGTGGAGAGTAACACCACAGCAATGGCAATGAAAAGGGGATCCTGGTATCGATGGCTTAGCATTCTTCCATAGCAGCATCTTTTGCATTCTTCCTTCTATAGTTTTCAAGACATCTCGATAGCATAGAAAGCGACCGAACGCACGTATCTTAGCCGTTCCATCAAAACTTCAACGATCAAATCATCTTATCTTGCCTCTGTCTTTTCTCTCTCTCCCTCTCTACTTGTGGATACTCAAAAAGAACACTGATCAGGCAAACTTTAACATACTCTGGGTCCGGATGGAATGATCCCCTAACACTCCTCATCTGGAAAGTAGATGCCGTGGCACACACCAATCAGACGACATTTGCCTTGACAATCCGCATCTGTAAGACACATGCTGTGTCTGTAAGGAAGAATGCCCTGACTCTTCTCGTAAATGCCACGGTACAGGTCATTAAGAAGGCTGCTGCCATGGTATACGTCGTCTGGAGGATATTTACCTTGACACACTGCATCCGGAATCCAGATGCCATTGCATGTGTCATCCAGATAACATTTGCCTTGACACTCTGCGTCCGGAAGGAATAATGTCCTGACACTCCTCGTCCAGAAGGCAGATGCCATGGCATACGTCATCTGGATGACATTTGCCTTGACACTCTGGGTCCAGAAGGAATAAAACCCTGACATTCCTCGTCCAGAAGGCAGATGCCGTGGCACCAGCCATCCGGATGACCTTTACCTTGACACTATGCATCCGGATGGAAGAATACCCTGACACTTCTTGTCTGGAAGGCAGATGCTATGGTATGCATCATACGGATGACATTTGCCTTGACACTCTGCATCCAGAAAGTAAAATGCCCTTACACTCCTCGTCCAGAAGGTAGATGCCGTGACGCCGATCGTCCGGAAGGAAGATGCTATGGCCCCCATTGTCTGGAGGACATTTACCTTGACACTCTGTATCCAGAAGGTAAAATACCCTGACACTCATCGTCCAGAAGGCAGATATCGTGGTGTGTGTCTTCCGGAAGGTAGATTCTACCGCACATGTCGTCTGGATGGCATTTGCTTCTGCATTATTCGTCCGAACACCAACTTTGCACTGCCTATCTCCGTCAAGTACGCATATGCATGGGCAGTTCTTGTCTGTAGCGGCATGTGTGCTGACACCTGTCGTCCGGAGTGAGACTACTCTGCCTGGTTACATCCCGAGCGTCCAGACGTTTCGGACATATATAGAGTATCCGGTCGTAGTGCCTGTGTCCGGGCTTAGAAGTTTTATCCTTATGTGCCAGATGCAATGGTCCCTCCACGTGAGCAACCTCCACATGGTTTGGCCTCACCCAGGCAAAAAAATCAGATCCTTCTGTGAACGCCTGCAACAGTATTGCGATCCTGTCGAAGAAACCGAGGAATAGATCTCCAACAACTCTACGATCCATCACCTACCCAACTTTGTGGGAATCTGATTCAGCGAGACCACCCATGTACTTTGGAAACAGCTGAACAAAGGGACGCTTACTCTTCAAGAAACCATCAACGAAATCTGAAAGTTTGAATGGAGTAAGATAACCCATGAGATAAACGACCGCAGTAATAATACCTCTGGGGTACTCCTCTACTCCCATGGTGGTGGAAAGAAACTCCTCATCAGGAAAAATAAAAATTGCGTCCTGAGCGTCCAGACGCACTAGACGCACTGGACGTTTCAGACGCAACCTGCTTAACTCGGATGTAGATTGCCACCACACCGTGCGTTCGGATGCAGATCGCCACAGCATCTGCTTACCGGACGGAGCGTGTCAGGGCATTTTCCTTCTGGACACAGCCGTGTTAGGGCATTTTCCTACTAGACACGTCGGGACAACGCATGTCATGGCAGCATGGTCACGCTGGCTGTCAAGATGCGGAACGTCGTAGCAAATACTCGGGTCGTATTCGTAAACACGCAGTCGGATCCAGGCATAGTGACTCAGTCCAGTTCTATTCTTTATATCTACGGTATGTACATCTATATATGCTACTACACACTTCACATTTCCAGCAAAAGCATCCAGCGTTGCACCCATCGCCGCGATCATCACATGCAGTAATGCTCTTTTGACGTGCGTAGTATTACTCTGCTTGTCGGAAACAAAGGAAAGTTGGCAAATACGACACGATGCGATGAGTATGACGACTATAAGGAGGATGGCTTGGGGATGTTTGGAATGAACTTAAGATGTTTGAGGATTTTGGTGAAGAGCGCTGAACTGCTTGTATAACAAACTCGAGTGTGGTGGTTCGATGTGTGTTTTCGCCGTGATGGCTCTTCAGTGCTTGGTGCAGACAGCTGGATATATTGACGATTTCCTCAATGGCGCGCGAAGTGCGATTCCCCCTAGAGCGTTGTCTAGAGGAAATCACGCAGTTTCCGACTGAAATGACACACGCATGAACCTATTCGCTAGGCCGCGACATCTTCAGGGGTGAAATTGCCTTACGACACGCGTTGTTGAGTCATTTTTCTATATATGGGTACATATGCATAAGCTGACGCTGACATGATGCACTAATGTCATGCGGGAGAGAAGTTAATCCCTCATGCACGTATGACCGCATGACGAAATTAATCGCTCATGCAAGGCATGGTCAGTCAGACGCTAATGCAATGCAAGTGGGAAATTAATCCCTCATGCAGAGTAAGCTTATGCGCATATGCGCGTTATAATTAAACTGTGGTGACACACATGCATATGCATACACGGCTTACGCCCCCAATTCGGCAGCTTCCCGTTTGGATCCGCATAGACAAGTCTCCTCGCCTGGGCTTTCCTACTTGGTCGAACTGCCTAATTCGGACATGTCACGTTTTTTATGACGTGAAGCCACAGTTTAAGCCACCGCCGCCAACTAAGGTAATTAGTTAGGGTTAGGGTTAGGGCCGGGATCTAAAAGCTTCAATTCTAGCCCGGCCAGCCATGAGGTGGAACGCATCCTCATAGTGAGGCTTCTTTGTGCCTACCGTTTTCACGGAGTTAAGCGTAGCCCAGTTCCAATTGGAAAATTTATCGTAGAAATTTTCCGAGCGGCATAGCAATTTGATGATCGGCCCTTGTAATGACTTTGGTATTTCTACCTTGTCGTATTACCAGACATTAATCATTACGTCCAGAACTGGTTTGAGGTTCAACATATTCCACACCTCGTTGTATTTAGTAGGGATAAGTAGTGGGATATCCCTCGCTGACGATCTTTGCCGGCCATTCCCGAGCGTCAAAGAGAGGTCTGCATACTTACATCAGCAAAAAAATGAACAGTTGAAGTATATTGCTTTTTTTACAGGTGAGACACAAATTTTAAATATCTTTTCTCGAGGTTTCAGATGTAAGAAAAGCAATTATTTTATTCCAAATCCTTACAGGAGCAAAATATAACTTTGCTTTTACAGGAGCTTACGGGAGCTTAAGGGAGCTACGGAAGCTACAGGAGTACTGGGTGAATTCTCAAATTTTTTGTTGATGTAACTTGCAGTCCAAACTCAACAAGCTTGTCTGCCGGGTATCCACGCTGGTGCAGGTTCATGAACAGCGTCCCCTTACGCTCCTCAAAGTAGGATCTTTGTGACGACACGATCATGTACTGGATCAGTCCCGCTTTCACAAAGCTGTGTTTAACAGACTCTGGGTATGCGGACGACCATGTAATATATCAGTGTTTGTTCATTGACTTAGGGAAGAGTTTCGTTTGAACCCCCGTAACACCTGACTTCTCTGAGAAGAAGAACTGAGCGTCGAGAAAAGGTGTTTTCTCCCAGGCTGAACGTATTTCCCAGGTAATTTTTAGTTTACCGTAGGCTCTAGAGTCAATGAAGCTCTGGAGTTGTTCCCTTGTACCTTCGAAGATGAACTTGATATCATCGATATAGCGAACGAAGGAAAGAAGCCCTTTTCCCCGCCATACATCAAGATCTGATTCGAACTGAGCTGCGTAAATGTTCGCAAATACAGGCGCACAGCTTGTGCCCATTGCGATACCACTTATCTGTCGGTAGAATTCATCTCCGTACGTGAAACAATTGTTTTGCATGACCACTACAAGACATATCTCGATCAATGCTCCTTTCCAGGGCTCGTACGCCATTCTCTCAGCCACCACGGCCTTAATAAGAGAAATTGTTTCTGCGATCGGGACGTTTGTGTAGAACGATTGCACATCACCAGTGACTATCCACGTTTCTTTCGCCCGATTGGCACTGGAATCTCTTTCAGTGTTTATCACCTCAATAGTCGAGTTTACGACCCATGGGTAGAGTGCAAGCACTGGTTGGACAAGGTAGTCTGCTACTTTAGAAGCGCCTGCTGTGATCCAGCTATGGCTGGGGATAATCGGTCGAAGCGTCCACATCGGGTTATGGACCTTAGGAAGGCCTTTAAACGTCGGGACCGAGAGATTATCCATATTCACATTGGTGAGCAGGTAATTCATGAAGATGCCAAACTCCGGGGAGTCGGTAACCTTCGAGGCCGAGTTAAGAGCAGATTCTACCCAGTGTGCAACCCGAGCGGCACGGACGACAACATTATAATCCTGAAGGTGTTCGTAGCTACACGTATCAGTTATTTGTTTCGTGCACTCGGAGATATACCACGTTTTAGACACTACCGCAATTCCCAAGTTCTTGTCGGTCGCTCGAACCAACAGGTTTAACCCTGTTAGTTTGTCGCGGATGGTATTTAGGTTTGGATTAAACCTTGTTTTAGATACAACGTTTAGGGCTGCTGCTTTTTCAAACAGTAAGCCCTTGGCTGCAGTAAGATCATGGTCGAAAGATGGGTCTTGCGGTGGTGGAACAGCATCGCTAGGGATGTTGAACCGTCGTATGTATAGTTGCGACTTCTCGTTTCTGAAAATATACCACTAGCGTCATGTTTTTTCAAAGCTTTGCCAAGCTTTGAGCACGAGAAAAGGGTTGGGCATGGAATGAAAGATGTACTTGCCATTGAAAGTGAGTTGAAACTCTACATTGGCCGATAGGACAACCCCCGGCTGTGTGAAGATTTCGCTCCCGTACTGGATGGCAGTGTCGAGAACATTACATTTAATATCACTGGCGATGAAGGCTCTTAGCGAGTCGGCTCCGACAGAAAGATACAAATCTTGATTCCTAACGGCGGTACAAAGCAAAGCGCGGGAAGTGAAAGGCCAGCTCACAGACTCCCGACACAAATGAAAAGATCTATCCCCTGAACAATTTTCAAAAGAAATTCCCACCCGTGGCAACGCGGCTACTTCTTGTTGATGCCTTTTCCCTTCCCTTTCGGAGGCGGTCCGTTCTTCTTCCCTTTCCCTTTGTTTTGAGGAGGCTTCGGGCCTCACTTCTTTGCTGGTACCGGGGCCGACTTCGGGCCGACCTTCTTTTTTGGTTCGGTTTTTCCCTCTAAGTTTTTCATTAGCTTTTTCTTTAAGTTTAAAATTATAATCAATAAAGGTAGGCTTACTTTTAAGGGAGTCCAAGTTATACTCCTTGGCGAAGTTTGCAAGTTGTGCTTGAACAACTTGCGCGACCGTGGCGTTGTCTCTGGCAGAGGTTCCCCCTATGGCGACGTCGGCAATGGCCTTATCGGTGAGCGAGAGTGCGGAAAACTTCCGAAGGTTCTCTCATTCAATGGACATATGGGCGAGCACAATACACTGTCTCACGAGTGTATGGTACTGCCTGAGAAAGAACTTGAGCTCAGTTTTGAGCGGCCAAGATTTTGCGGAAGCATCCTCAACGACCGCCATGTCCCGAGTCAACTCGATCCCATTGTCCCGTGCCAATTGTTAGACGGTTGGCCCGCTGAGGTGGTCGACTTTCGCCATCACCTTTGCATCTTCCATCAGAGAAATGAGGTATTTCAACTCCTCGTTGCGAGCAACGAGCAATCCGTCCAGCATGGTCTGGCGGGCCGCGAGAATCGCCATATCGATGCAGCGTGTGAGTGCCGAGGGGATGAGCACCTCGACGTGAGCCTCTTACGAGAACTGGAAGGTTGGCGGCTTCATGGAGCCGCGGATCTCCAGGGGGAAAGCATCGGATGCCTTGTGCGCGTTCAGGCGAGCGATCTGGGCGCGGACCGAGTTGATCTTTGTCCAGAGGGAGTAGTCTAAGTATAAGTTTAGGTTTTTTGTTGAACACTTTTACTATGTGTGTAACCGAAATATTATCCCTGTCACCACATCAAAAATTCTTGTGCAAAAATCATGATGGTACAGCTTTAACTGCAAATAAGTTCATGACGTATAAGAAAGAAGTTCTGCGTATAGTACATATGATCAATAAGTCTCTTCTAATTCCAGAAACACTTGGCTTGGCATTTTGGGATGTAAACTGGATGTCGAGCAGTTGTTTCACTACTTGCAATATGAATTATGATGCTTACGGACGCAAACTAACAGGGTTGTAAAGCCTAAAGCCCGTTTACAGATCCTTGCATACAGGGATGAAAAGCTTAAATCCTCTTTATGGTATCTTCTACATTACCCAGCTTTCAAGCTGGAGATCAAATGTTGTTTGTAAGGTGCCACCACCACATAGATAGCAGTTACAAAAAAAACTGTAAATAATTCCTACTATGATCTATATAGGCCACCTAGGAGTAATGATTAAATAACAGGTGGGATATAGTTGGTATAAATACGCTGCCATGACCTACATAAGTTGCGTATAAGTATGAATAAATAAAAAAAAAAAAAAAACTATCAGCGTTCAACCCCCAGACAATTGCTGTGAACTGGAGAGAAAGATAGGGAAGGATTTGGAGTGATATGTGTTCTCCTCTAGCGAGCTGACATCGGTCAGTGCGCTATTTGCACCAAACACACGACAGTCCACTACTACTAGGAGACCAGATCGACTCGAGTCCAATTACACAAAGTTACTTCAATGTACTGAATATCTGAGTAGGTGAATGCTAAATGAGAAAATGTGGAACAGGTAGAATGCCAGACGCACGTGCACTGCACAGTGGACGGAAGAAGGCTAGATAAGAAAATACTGAATAAAGGACAGATATATACTATAAAATGAGTTCCCTAGCCTGCAAGCAATACATAGCAATATCATATAAATTAAATTATTATCAATTTATTTGCAAAAGTGGTACCTGCCACTAGACGAGCAGGTTACACAAGACAATCAGAATTTTTCTGGACTCTCTTGTGTTACCCAAACTTTAGTAGTACGTACAACATCAAACATTTAGGTTATCCTATATATTTCCTACAAATTTAAAGTTTACACAGCGTGCCAAATAGCTGAGTCAATTACCACTGTGAATCATTAGATACGAACTCAGACACTTGTTTTCCTCGGCTGATCGCTAGATACAAGTGCAACGACACACTCGTTGCACTTGCATGTGACGGATCATTTGAAGCAAGCACGCTAACTTGTTGTACTTCTCAAATTATTGAAATGAATATGACATAAATTACATGCGATACCATCCGCTGAGCAATACAGTGGGCAAACCGTCGTGAAAGCTGTTGGCGAGCGGAAGATTGAGCATTCACCTACCATCCGCAGAGCAATACAGCGCGCAAACCGTTGTGAAAGTCGTTGATAAGTGGAGGTATGAGCAATCCGCAGCCATCCGCTGCGCACTACGGCACGCAAACCATCGTGAAAGTCGTTGATGAGCGGAGGTATGAGCAATCCGCTGCCATCCGCTGAGCAATACGGTGCGCAAACCGTCGTGAAAGCCATTGACAAGCGTAAGAATGAGTAATCCGCTGCCATCCGCTGGGGAATAGGGTACGCGAACAGGCCGGGGATAATAGACGTCGACGAGCGGAAGAATGAGCTATACGGCGAGCAATCTGGGCCGCGCAAATCGTCGTGAAAGCAGTTGGCGAGCAGAAGATTGAGCAATCCGATACCATCCGCAGAGCAATATGGCATGCAAACCGTCATGAAAGCTGTTGGCGAGAGGAAGAATGAGCAATACGCTGTGATCCGTGGAGGAATACGGCGCGAAAACCATCGTGAAAGCCATTGGTGAGCAGAGGTATGAGCAATCCGCTGCCATCCACATAGCAATACGGCGTGCAAACCATCGTGAAGCCGTTGACGAGAGGAAGAATGAGCAATCTGCCACCATCCGTGGAGATATACGGCGCGAAAACCATCGTGAAAGCCATTGACGAGTGGAAGAATGAGCAATCCGCTGCCATTCTCCGATTAAAACGGCGCGCAAACCATGAAAGCCGTTGACGAGCGGAAGAATGTGCAATCCGCTGCCATCCGCTGAGCAATACGGCATGCAAACCGTCGTGAAAGCCATTGACGAGCGGAAGATTGTACAATACAGCGCCCTCTGCTGAGCAATACGGCACGTGAACCGTCGTGAAAGCCGTTGAGGAGCGGAAGAATGAGGAATCCGCTGCCATCCGCTCAGCAATATGGTGCGCAAACCGTCGTGAAAGCCATTGATGAGCGGAAGAATGATCAATCCGCTACCATCCGCCTAGCAATACAGCACGCAAAACGTCGGGTAAGTCGTAGACGACCGGAAGAATGAGCGATATGGTGAGCAATCTATGGCGGGTGCAATGTTAGCAAAGTTGTCGACAAGTGGATGAAATGACTAAATCCACAATCAAGCTATTGCGCCATCCGTCAGGCAATACAGCACGCAAAACGTCTGGTCAGTGGTAGACACGCGGAAGAATGATCGATACGGCGAGCAATCTACGGCAGGTGCAATGTTAACAAAGTCATCGACAAGCGGATGAAAGTAGTGAATCCACGAACGGGTAATAGTGCCAGCCGCCGAGCAATAAGGCGAGCAAACCGTTGTGAAAGCCATCGATGAGCGAAATGATGAGCGATACGGCAACCTATCTTCGGAGTCTTGAACGTTAGCAATGTCATCGACCAGCAGAAGAATTGAATGAACCCACAAACGAGATGTAGAGTCATCCGTCAATCAATTCGGCACCCCAACCATTGTGAAAGCCGTTAACGAGAAGGAATTGAGCAATCAGCTGCAATCTGCAGTGCAATACGGCGGGCAAACCATCAGGAAAGCTGTTGACGAGTGGAGCTATGGGCAATCCGCTTCCATCTGCTGCGCGATACGGCGCGCGAACTATCGCGAAAGCCGTTGACGAGCGGAAGAATGAACAATGTGCTGCCGTCCGCTGAGCAATATGGCGCGCAAACCGTCGGGAAAGCCATTAACGAGCGGAGGTATGTTCAATCCGCTGCCATCCGCAGCGCAATATGGCGCGTAATCCGTCTTTAAAGCCGTTGACAAGCGGAAGTATGAGCAAGCTGCTGCCATCCACTGAGCAATACGGCGCGCGAACTGTCGGAAAAGACGTTAACGAGTGGAGGAATGAGCAAGGCGCTTCCAACTGCTGAGCAATAGAGCGCACGAACCGTCGTGAAAGCCATTGACGAGCGGAAGAATGATCAATGCGCTGCCATCCGCTCTGCAATACGGCATGCGAACCGTCGGAAAAGCCGTTGACGAGCAGAAGAATGAGCAATGCACTGCCATCCGCTGACCAATACAGCGTGCAAACCGTCGTGAAAGCCGTTGACAAGAGAAAGAATGAGCAATCTGTCGCCATCCGCAAAGCAATACGATGCGCGAACTGTCGCGAAAGCCATTGACGAGCGGAGGTATGAGCAATCCGTTGCCATCGGCTGCACAATACGGTGCACAAACCATCGTGAAAGCCGTTGACGAGTGAAAGAATCAGCAATCCGCCACGCCATCTGCTGTGCAATACGGCGCGCAATCCGTTGTGAAAACCATTGATGAGTGGAAGAATGAGCAATGCGCTGCCATCCGCAGAGTAATACCGCATGCAAACCGTCGTGAAAGCTGTTGACGAGAGAAAGAATGACAAGCTGCTGCGATCCGCTGAGCAATACGGCGCGCGAACCGTCGGGAAAGCCATTGACGAGCGGAGGTATGAGCAATCCGCTGCCAGCCACAGAGGAATACGGCGCGGAATCCGTCATAAGAGCCGTTGACAAGCGGGGGTATGAGCAATCCGTTACCATCCGCGGAGCAATACGTCACGCAATCCGTTGTGAAAACCGTTGACGAGTGGAAGAATGAGCAATCCGCTGCCATCTGCAGAGCAATACGGAGCGAAAACCATCGTGAAAGCCGTTGACGAGTGCAAGAATGAGCAATCGGCTGCCATCCACTAAGGAATACGGTACGCGAACCGGCCCCGAATAACCGACGTCGACGAGCGGAAGAATGAGCGATACCGCGAGCAATCTACGGCACGTAGAACGTTAGCAAAGTCACCGACAAGCGGAAGATATGAGTGAACCCACTGATGAGCCGACTTACCTTCCATCGAGCCATATGGCATGCAAACAGTTGGCAAAGCCGCTTACGTGCGGAACAGTACTTGATCCAGCGAGTGATCCGACCAGCAATATGGTGCACAAACCGTCATGAAAGCTGTCGACGAGCGGAAGTATGAGCAATCTGCTGCCATCCGCTAAGCAATACGGCGTGAAAACCATCGTGAAAGCCGTTGACGAGAGAAAGAATGTGCAATCCGCCGCCATACGCTGAGAAATACTGTGCGCCAACCGTTGTGAAAGCCATTGATGAGTGTAAGATTGGGCAATCCGATGCCATCTGCTGGGCATTACGGCGCGCAAACCGTCGTGAAAGCAGTTGACGAGTGGAAGAATCAGGATTACACTGCCATCCGCGGAGCAATATGGTGCGAAAACCGTCGTGAAAGCTGTTGACGAGCGGAAGAATGAGCAATATGCTGCCATCCTCTGAACAATACGGTACGCAAACTGTCGTGAAAGTCATTGACGAGCGAAAGAATGAGCAATCAACTGCCATCTGCAGTGAAATACCGCACGCAAACCGTCGTGAAAGCTGTTGAAGAGCGGAAGTGTGAGCAATCCGCTGCCGGAGTAATATGGCACGCAAACCGTCATGAAAGCATTTGACAAGCGGAAGTATAAGCAATCTGCTGCCATCTGCTGAGCAATACGGTGCGCAAACCGTCGTGAAAGCCATTGACGACAGAAAGAATGAGCAATCCGCCGCCATCCGCTGAGAAATACGGCGTGAAAACCATCGTGAAAGCTGTTGACGAGTGCAAGAGTGCGTAATCCGCTGCCATCTGCTGAGGAATACAGTACGCGAACTGGCCGGCGATAATTGACGTCGACAAGCGGAAGAATGAGCGATACTGCAACCAATCTACGGTGCGTAGAATGTTAGCAAAGTCATCGACAAGCGGAAGATATGAGTGAACCCTCAGATGAGCTGACTTACCTTCCGTCGAGCCATACGGCACCCAAACAGTTGGGACAGCCGTCGACGAGTGGAAGAATAATCGATCCAGTGAGCGATCCCACTGAGCAATATGGCATGCAAACCGTCGTGAAAGCCTTCAACGAGCAGAAGAATAAGCGGTCCGCCTAGCCATCCTTCAATCAATATAGCATGCAAACCTTCGTGAAAGCCATGAGCGAACGAATAAACGATTTGGTGAGCCTGCTGTAGCGCCTGGGATCATTAGCAAATTCATTGACAAGCGGATGAAATGAGTGAACACATAAATGTGACGACGTTTCATCCGACGAACAATACGGCGCGTGAACCGTCGATGTGCGAAAGTAATGTGAGATCCGCCGAGAAATATGGCGTGCAAAGCCTTGTGCAAGCCCGTTGCGAGTTCATCAGTCAGGTCCTGATCGTTTCATTTCATCATTTTGTTCAATTGATTTGGCATGTACTAAGCAGGTCACAATATCGCGCAGATTTGTTGCGTGATATTGTCACATGCTTATAGTTCTCGTAGGTCAATCCTCGCCAAGGCACTAGCTACAGCGGCGGCAGGCTTGGCATTGCCGCGGAAGTGGTTAGGGTTTCCCGAGATCATTCTTGCCATGGCGCTAGCTACAGCGGCGGCAGGCTTGGCATTGCCGCCGCAGTGGTTAGGGTTTCCAGAGATCATTCTCGCCATGGCGCTAGCTACAGCGGCGGCAGGCTTGGCATTGCCACCGCAGTGGTTAGGGTTTCCAGAGGTCATTCTTGCCATGGCGCTACCTACAGCGGCGGCAGGCTTCCCATTGCCGCAGCAGTGGTTAGGGTTGCAGGCAGGAATTAACTGGTGTGCGTAGAAGTTTCTCAGCTAGCAAGATGTCTAGGCCGTCGACGAGCGGGAGTAAGGAGCTATCCGGCGAACCATCCGCCGAGCAAAACAGTATGCGAATCGGCGCGAGAAAACAGCCGTCAACGAGCCGAAGAAGGGGCGATCCGCTGAGCTATCTGTGGAGCAATCCGGCATGTAAACCCTCGTGAAAGCCGCCGACGAGCGAAGGAATGAACGATATGGCGAGCAATCTACGGTGCGTAGAACGTTAGGAAAGTCATCGACAAGTGGAAGAAATGAGTGAACCCACTACCAAGCAGTAATGCCATCTGCCGAGCCATTCGCAGAGCAATACAGCGCGCAAATCGTTGTGAAACCTGTTGACGAGCAGAAGAAAGAGCAATCCACTGCCATCCGCTGAGCAATACGGCACACAAACCATTGTGAAAGCCATTGACGAGCTGAAGTATCAGCAATGCGCTTCAACCGCTGAGCAATATAGTGCGCAATCCCTCCTGAAAGCCTTTGACGAACTGAAGTATGAGCAATGCGCTGCCATCAGTTAAGCAAAACGGCGCGCAATCCGTCGTGAAAAGCTTTGACGAGCGGATGTATGTGCAATCCGCTATTATCCGCTGAGCAATACGGCGCATAAACCGTCGGAAAAGCCATTGACGAGCAGAAGAAGGAGCAATACGCTGCCATCAGGTGTGCAATACAGCGCACAATCTGTCGTGAAAGCCTTTGACGAGCGGAAGTATGAGCAACGCACTGCCATCTGCAGAGCAATACGGCGCGTAAACCGTCGGAAAAGCTGTGGACGAGCAGAAGAATGACCAATGCGCTGCCATCCGCTGTGCAATACGGCGCGCAATCCGTTGTGAAAGCCTTTGAGGAGCGGAAGTATGAGCAATCCGCTACCATCTGCGGAACAATACGGTACGCAAACCGTCGTGAAAGCTGTTGACGAGAGAAAGAAGGAGCAATCCGCTGCCATCCGCTGAGAAATAGGGCACGAAAACCGTCGTGAAAGACATTGACGAGTGCAAGAATGAGCAATCTGCTGCCATCCGCTGAGCAATACAGTGTGCAAACCGTTGTGAAAGCCGTTACCGAGAGAAAGAATGAGCAATCCGCCGCCATCCGCTGAGAAATACTGTGCGAAAACCGTCACGAAAGCCGTTGACGAATGCAAGAATGAGCAATCCGCTGCCATCCGCTCCCATCCGCTGAGCAATACCGTGTGCCATCCATCGTGAAAGCTGTTGACAAGTGGAAGATAGGGCGATCTGCACAGACATTCGCCAAGCAATACGGCACGCAAACTGTCGTGAAAGCCGTTGACGATCGGAAGAACGAGCGATACCGCGAGCAATCTACCATGTGTGGAACGTTAGCAAAGTCATCGACAGGTGGAGGCGATGGGGGACCCCACAAGCTGGCAGTAGTGCCAGCCATCGAGCGATTCCGCACACGAACCGTTGGGTAAACCATCGACGAGCAGAAGAAAAACCGCTCCCGCGAGCCATCCATCAAGCAATATGGTATGCAAACCATCGTGAAAGCCATCGATGAGCGAAGAAATCAACGATTCGGCGCGCAATCTACATCGCGTAGACCATTAGCAAAGTCATTGACAAGCGGAGGCGATGGGTGACCCCACGAGCTGGTAGTAGTGCCGGCCATCGAGCGATACGGCACACGAACCGTTGGGTAAGCCGTCGACGAGCAGAAGAATAACCGATCCAGCGAGCCAGCCATCAAGCAATACGGCATGCAAACTGTCGTGAAAGCTGTCGTAAAGAAAAAGAAGGAGCGATCTGGCAAGCAATGCAGCGAACGAAGTGTTAGTAACACTGACTACGAGTAAAAGATTGAGCGATCCCTGCAGTGGCGGCAGGCTTGGCATTGTCACCGCAGTGGTTATGGTTGCACGCAGGAATTAACTGGCGGATGGAGAAGCATATCACCTAACAAGATGGCTAGACTGCCGTAGATGAGCAGGAGTAATGAGCGATCCGCCGAGCGATCCGCCGAGCAATACAGTATACGAATCTACAGCACGTAGAATGTTTGTGTAGTCATCGAAAAGCGTAAGAAATGAATGAACCCACAAACGAGCTGTAGTCCCATTCGCCATGTAATATGACAAGCAGAAGATTGCACGATCCGCTGAGTGATCTGCTGAGCAATACTGCGTGAAAACCGTTGTGAAAGCCGTTGACGAGCGGAAGAATGAGCAATGTACTGCCATCCGCTGAGCAATACGGTGGGCAAACCGTCGTGATAGCCGGCGACGAGTGGAAGATTGAGTGATCCGCCGAGTGATCTGCTGAGTAATACAGTGCGCGATCTGTCGTGAAAGCCATTGACGAGCGGAAGATTGAGCGATCCGCTGAGCGATCCGCTGAGCAATACAGTGTGCGAACTGTCGTGAAAGCTGTTGACGAGTGGAAGTATGAGCAATCCGCTGCTATCCGCTGAGCAATACAGCGCGCAAACCGTCGTGAAAGCCGTTGACAAGAGAAAGAATGAGCAATCCGCCACCATCCGCTGAGAAATACGGCGCGTAAACCGTCGTGAAAGCCGTTGACGATAGAAAGAATGAGCAATCCGCTGCCATCCGCCAAGCAATGAGGCGGGCAAACCGTCATGTAAGCAGTCGACGAGCGGAAGATTGAGTGATCCACCCAGTGATCCGGCGAGTAATACAGTGCGCGAACTGTCGTGAAAGCCATTGATGAGAGAAAGATTGAGCAATCTGCAGAGCAATCCGCAGAGCAATACGGTGCGCGAACTGTTGTGAAAGCCGTTGACGAGTGGAAGATTGTGCGATCTGCCAACCTATCCGCAGCTAGCTTCGCGCAGCATATTGGTCAGCAGAAACAGCTTACACGACGGTTTGCCCGCCGTATTGCTCAGCGGATGGCAGTAGATTGCTCATTATTCCACTCGTCAATGGCTTTCACGATGGTTTTCGCGCCGTATTGCTCTGCGGATCACTCGACGGATCGTGCAATCTTTCGCTCATCGTATTGCACGGCGAATGGGACTACAGCTCGTTCGTGGGTTCACTCATTTTTAACGCTTTTCGATGACTACGCAAACTTTCTATGTGCCGTAGATTCGTGTACTGCATTGCTCGGCGGATGGCTCGGTGGATGGCTCATTACTCCTGCTCATCGACGGCAGTCTAGCCATCTTGTTATGTGAGATGCTTCTCCACCCACCAGTTAATGCCTGTGTGCAACCCTAACCACTGCGGTGGCAATGCCAAGCCTGACGCCGCCATAGCTAGCGCCATGGCAGGAATGACCGCTGGAAACCCTAACCACTGCGGCGGCAACACCAAGCCTGCCGCTGCTGCAGGGATCACTCAATCTTTTACTAGTAGTCAGTGTTACTAACAGTTCATACGCAGCATTGCTTGCCAGAGCGCTCCTTCTTTTGCTTTTGGATGGCTTTCACGACGGTTTGCATGCCATCTTGCTTGACGAATGGCTCGCTGGATCGGTTTTTCTTCTACTCGTCGACGGCTTACCCAATGGTTCGTGTGCCATATTGCTCAATGGCTGGCACTACTGCCAGCTCATGGGGTCACCCATCGCCTCCGTATGACTATGACTTTGCTAACGTTTCACGCACGGTAGATTGCTCACGGTATCGCTCGTTCTTCCGATCGTCAATGGCTTTCATGACGGTTTGCGTGCCGTATTGCTTGGCGAATGTCTCAGCAGATTGCCCTATCTTCCACTTGTCAACGGCTTTCACGACGGATGGCACGCAGTATTGCTCAGCGGATGGCAGCGGATGGCAGCGGATTGCTCATTCTTTCTCTCGTTAATGGCTTTTACGACAGTTTGTATGCTGTATTGCTCCGCGGACTGCAGCGCGTTGCTCATACTTCCGCTCGTCAACAGCTTTCACAACGGTTTGCGCGCCGTATTGCCCAGCAGATGGCAGCAGATTCCTCATTATTTCTCTCGTCAACGGCTTTCACGACGGTTTGCACGCTGTATTGCTCAGCGGATGGCCGCGGATTGCTCATTCTTGCACTCGTCAACGGCTTTCACGACGGTTTTCGCGCCGTATTTCTCAGTGGATGGCGGCGTATTGCTCATTCTTTCGCTCGTCAATGGCTTTCATGACGGTTTGTGTGCCGTATTGCTCAGCAGATGGGAGCGCATTGCTCATTCTTCCGCTCGTCAATGGCTTTCACGATGGTTATCGCGCCGTATTTCTCTGCAAATGGCAGCGGATTGCTCATACCTCCACTCGTCAACCGCTTTCACGACGGTTCACACGCTGTATTGCTCAGTGGATGGCAGCGGATTACTCATACCTCCGCTCGTCAACGGCTTTTACGACAGTTAGCGCGTGGTATTGCTCAGTGGATGGCGGCGCATTGCTCATTCTTCCGCTCGTCAACGGCTTTCACAATGGTTTGCGCGCTGTATTGCTCAGCGGATGGCAGGGGATTGCTCATTCTTGCACTTGTCAACGGCTTTCACGACGGTTTTTGCGCCGTATTTCTCAGCGGATGGCAGCGGATTGCTCATTCTTTCTCTCATCAACGGCTTTCACGACAGTTTGTACGCCGTATTGCTCACCGGATGGTAGCGTATTGCTCATTCTTCCACTCGTCAACAGCTTTCACAACGGTTTTTGCGCCGTATTGCTCAGCGGATAGCAGCGTATAGCTCATTCTTCCACTCGTCAATGGCTTTCACCATGGTTTGCACGCTGTATTACCCAGCGGATAGCATCGGATTGCTCATTCTTGCACTCGTCAACAGCTTTTACGATGGTTTTCGCGCCGTATTGCTCAGTGGATGGCACGGCGGATCGTTCATTTGTTCGCTCGTCAACGGCTCTCACAACGTTTTGCATGCTGTATTGCTTGGCGGATGGCAGCGGATTGCTCAGAATTCCACTTGTGAACGGCTTTCACGACGGTTTGCGTGCCGTATTTCTCAGCGGATTGTGGTGGATTGCTCATTCATTCTCTCGCCCACTGCTTTCATGACTGTTTGCGTGCCCTATTGCTCAGCGGATGGCAGCGCATTGCTAATTCTTCCGCTCGTCCACAGCTTTTCCGATGGTTCGCAGGCCATAACGTACTGTAGGGGTTACCCGGCTACTACCCATTAGTCGGACACTATCAGAAATGAGAAAAAACGACGATACTCAACAACCATAGATCGGAGAGACACAAAATTTTGCAGACCGCATGTTTG
>Ga0307516_10002193_pt1 | contig 26450 bp, 35 predicted proteins | sample 19_EM_MG_FD_203310 | JGI IMG/M metagenome (GOLD analysis project Ga0307516, IMG submission 203310) | Populus trichocarpa ectomycorrhiza microbial communities from riparian zone in the Pacific Northwest, United States - 19_EM | ecosystem: Host-associated > Plants > Roots > Unclassified | place...
CAAGCTATCGTGTTACTCCTCTTTCGTGCACACCTCGGAGTTCTCCACTTCTCAGTCCGATCACGCTATTTCCAGCCGAGGACGAAGTGGATGATCCATTAAGCCCGACACACTACCTTGCACGTAGGGACCATGATAATCATGGCGAAACTTGGACTACAGGACATGAGGATGAAGGGGACTTCTCGAGCAGTGGAACTGCGTTCTTGCCACCCCCACGATCTCAACGTACCCGAACAAGATGGTGGTCGTGGACAAGGTCATTCGAGTTGAATGGACGGCGGCGACGCATCACGATCAACTTATTTCGTTGGGATGCCTGCCATGAATGCTTTGCCTCCAAGAGCCTGCTGCCTTTACTTCGGGGACAGGGACTAATATCGCAGTTTGCGTGCGATGTTGTCAGGGTCGCCGCACCTGCTATGATAGCCCGGATAGTTCTTCAGTGGATAATTTTTTGATTGGCATCTACAGACTGACACTTCATCTTTCCACAACGTAGCATCTCTGTTTCTGTTCGCTATCCTTTCTTTTCCCATCAATGAGTTGGTTCTCTCAGAGGGCTGCAGTCATGGTTACATTAGGACATTATTATCTTCACAAACTAGCTGAAATATCCTCTTTTAAATTATCCAGGTGAAAGCATACCCTGCTGCACCCAACACTACCATGACAGTTAGAAAACAAAAAAACGTCGGTAGAGTAGCGACACTCACGGTATCCAGTAAGCTTTTCCAGTGGTGTATGGAAATACACACTAGTAGTATATGCGGCAAACAGCCATATGACAATTATCGCTGACGTGTAGATGACAGCATATTTATGTCCAGGCGTCCAAGCCGAAGGGGAGGAACGAAGAGACGATGTGAGCTGGTCGGAGAGGAAAAGGACGGACATAGTGAGGAGGAATATGTGTCCAGAGACATCATGACCTCTCCTCATCCGTGGTGTAGTTGTCCAAGGTCCTTCTGGCAGGAGAAGGGGATAGGCAAAGAGCCCGGGATGCGTGAGCGGGGATAATCTCGATTTCGTGAAGCAAAACTCGTTTGGGATGGGGAAGGAGGCACCAGAAGGTAGCACTATCGTGCACTCGCCTCCGGATGCTGCAATAAACCGATCTATCAATGCAGGACCGAAGAACCAGCTCGTAAAGACAAGCCAAGCAGCCGTTGCCGCAACCCATTTGGACAGTCTCCGGACAGATCGTTGTTGACGGGGACTGGTTATCCAGAGGAACAGAAAAGTGCTCGAGGTCCAAGCCCAAGCACGTTTAATGAACACGACATTGAGGAAATTGGACTTGGTCGCAAAGTAATGGGTATTGTGGAGGTGATGAGGGAGATGCGTAATCACCGGGTCTGATGTGTCGAGGTATGTGCTATTCTTGACAGAATAAACAGTTCCTAGGAAAATGATGAGCGTCAAGGTGGTGAAACTTGCTTGCAGCAAATCTATCTTGAAGGGCATGGAGTGCAGCGTCTTGACGATGTCGGTAGTGTGTAAAGGGTTTTCCAGCCAAGCACGTGACTAATGATATACCCTAGTGTGTCTAAGACTGCATCTAAGGTGACAGTACACCAACAGTACCAAGTGCTAACTTTAAGAAACTCTCATCGTGAAGACCAAGCACTATCCAAACGGTCCAGAACGCCCTGAACCTCTCGCACAGCAGCCTTGCGTTGCTGTCTCGCATCAGGCCAATCAGCCCCTGGTAAGTGCAACGCATCAAGGCGGAGAAGGGATTGTAGGAGGAGTTCTGATAGGCGGGTATGATCAAGAGATGTGGGCACTTTGGATGGGTTGATATCTTGCGCAGTCTCAAGAATCGCTAGTGGATTTGAACAAGCCAGAACGAAGGCATCCACATCAGGGGCGAGTGTAGCGCGTACACGGTCCAACTCGGCACGAATCGCGCCGATCACGTTCTCTTCCGTTGGCGGTTCCTTTGCCTTGGATGATGGCTGGTACGGGGCAGGGGCTTGTGGCGTAGTGTGGCCCCCGATGAGTGCAATAGTCGAGTTTTCGCGGATTTTATATGCGGATACTGGTTGGAGTAAGGTAATCAGGCAAGTTGCAGGAGTATATGCAGAAAACGCACGAAGAGCTTGATCATCTTTCATCACTGCGCCAGCGTGGATGAGCTTGAACGATTCTGGCGGGAGCTGTGTGTACTCTGCAATGTCTGCTCTAAGCTTCCCCAAGGTGGTGTCGGGAGGCGGTAATGGGAAGTGCAACACCTCTCTGTCCCATTTGACGTGGATCATGGTGCTGAACGATTGGCGAGATGGTAGGCAGAACAGGCCACGGATTTGTGCAATGACTGCACGAAAAAACAGCACAAGGCTGATCACGACTGGTGATTGTGAGCAAATAGCGTGAAAGAATCAAGGTCTGATATATCACACCTGCGTGCAGTGGAGACAGTTTGGAAAGAGGAGTGATGTGGATGTAGTAAGACAGTGGCTGGCGTGACTTGTGTAGGCAGCCGTGCTCTACTAGGCAGACGATGTACTTCTCCTCAAATCCGACGTCGTAGCATGGCGTCGACAACCAATCCCCTCTACGGAAACTATCATGGGTGCGTCTTACTCGCCCGAATGCACTTTCCATCACGACACCTATGTCTGACCAGGTATTATTCCAAGCGACCGTTTGTACGCGATTCGCGTCTATCCCTTCTGCCTCCCCACTTTTTCGCCGGAAAGACGGTTCTCGACATTGGCTGTAACGAGGGGTGGGTGACTTGCGAGATTGGTGGGTGCATTCATTACAGGCGTAGGCCTGCGCCAGTCTTACAATGCCATATGATAGGACAACTCTGGGGTGCCCAGGGAATTCTTGGTGTTGACATCGATGATACCCTTATTCGAGGTGCGTGGAAAAGGCGGCGCAGCCTTTGGAGTCAACAGTCTCTGGGTCTGAGGCTTCACGACCCCTCGGTTGTGACACCCAAACGAGTCAAGCAATATCATGATGATGACCATGACTACTTCCCTGCGTCCTGTGAGCATAGCTACGGGCCACTCCCAATCCCCAGTAATCGAACAGGGGTCGCGGTGTTTCCTCATAATGTCACTTTCCGCACAGTGGATTGGATGACTGAACAAGATGCAAGTGACGAATCCAGATATGACATTGTGCTCGCGTACGAACATCGTCTGCCCGTGATTCTTCCGGTATTGAATATTGTCTGATGCAGCTTTTCGATCACAAAATGGATCCATTTGAATCACGGTGACCATGGGATAAAGACGTTCTTTCAGAAAATACACAGGAATCTAAAACCAGGAGGAACTTTGATTCTGGAACCACAGGCTTGGGAAACATACTCAAAAGCTAGACGCATGGATGAAAGATTAAGAGATACTGCAAAGCACTTACATTTACGTCCAGACGACTTTCATGGAGTACTGGGAGACATCGGGTTTGGGCCACCAATGCACCTGGGGTCGGTAGGAGAAGGAGGTCAGTGTGTGAAATCCGTGTTTCCCGGGCTGCGTTGACATTCACATAGGTTTTCGTCGTCCAGTAGATCTCTACGTCAAAATTTGACTCATCTCCCAAACACTTCCTCGGGGAATGGTGTAGATCTGGCATTACATATGTACTTTTGAGCTGCTTGAGCATATCGTACCGTGGTTACCTTATTTGGTAATGCCAATATTGATTGTCGTCGGAACGCTGCGTCACGTTGAACGGCTTTTGATCAAAGATGCCCAGCTATGTTGAACCTCCCAACAGCAATCTAGTATGTAGCCTCGATATGACGCGGGCACCTATTACTTACTTTTCATTCAGATATGTTGCATTTGCCAGTTAGTATTGTTTCAAGCAATGGCAGACATCAAGCGGTTGGATGACAGTGCTCTTCCAGCGCCCCTTTCATGAACCCAACGACTACAAGAACATGCATGCACACTTTCTGCTACGATTGTATTATAGAAGCTGTCAGACACTCTCCGCAATGCCCTATTGATCGTTTGCCTCTCTCAACTGAGGATTTATTGTCCGCGAATCCGATCATCAAACACGTCGGTACCAGCGCCAGTTCTCGCCCATTCAGTCGCTCATTCGGTTTCTATCACAGCTCGTAGATGAACTTCTGGTCGAGTGCGTGCATCGTTCCACGGGCTGTACGCATGTATGTCAGCGGCAGTTGTTAGAATCACATCTCAAACAGGCATGTCCCTACGTCACGGTACCATGTCCAGAAATCGACTGTGATCAGTCAGTCTTGCGCAAGGACTGCGGAAAACATGCAGATGTCTGTGTCCATCGCTTTACAACTTGCCAAGGCTGCGGTGTTTCTGTCAAGTATGGTAGTCTCAATGTAAGTCTACACCGCACTGGTCTATTGACAATGCTGAGAGGGAGGCTGAAACTAGGATCACTATTCTGAGTGTTCCTCAGAAGTGGCAACATGCTCTCTGTGCACTGCCGAGTTTCCAAGATCAAAGACACAGGAGCACATTGCCACTTGCCCGAACATCCAGGTTTCCTGTGTCTACGCCGATAACGGGTGCTTTTGGACTGGCCCTCGCCACGAATTATCAAGTGTCCATATTCCGTCGTGTCCCTATGAAGCTTTAAAGGGCTTCTTCGCTAATAACACCGTCAAGATGTCTGCGCTGATGGCGGAAAATGCTACTCTTAAGGGGAGAGTGCAGTCGCTGGAAGGCCTCGTCCAAACCATGCAGCGTGAAATACATTTTATGAAGAGTACGTTGGGCCCGTGGTATCGATTCGAGACACAGCGATTGGATCGAGTGTCAGCGTCCTTTATCCGTGACGATAGTCATGCCGGAGTCAGATCGATTACTTCCCCCGACACCGCCGGCCAGCCATTACCCATGACAGATCCAGTTGTCACCGTTCATCCACCCATACATCCTGCTGATGCCGATGACGCTGCGGCTTATTTTTCAGTTTCTGACCCAGGGGGCCATCGTCGTACGCCGTCCACACACCATCCATTTGGGGCCATACTCGACGCCCAGGCTCACGCACATCAGCGGTCGCTCTTGTTTCCCGTTGCCCCGCTTAATTTAGGTACCTCATTGGAAGGAACCCTATCTGGACTGCGGGAATCCATAGCAGCAATATCCGCTTCGGTCGAATCTTTTGCGCGCCAGAATGATATCGCACTCACTACCGAGAGTATGCGGATAAATGAGGAACTTGGGTCACTGAGATATGCCATTCAGGGCATACGTTTACAGGTGTGTTCCCCCCCGAGTCGGGTTACCGATTCACTCTATTGACACTTTTTCCTTGGGTGCGATGAATTGTCGGGTGGACAAACAGCTACACCGTCTCATGATGGATAGGAACGCTCAGGTATCTGGACGAGCCAGCGAGCCTCTATCCGCCACCGGCTCAGTACCCATCGTACCCGCCACGCTCGCGCTCAGCCCCACACAACCTGTCTTCCACCCACCAATGATGACGCCACCTTTCCCTGGGTGCCCAGGTACCAAGCTGTAGTCATTTCGGGCCTAGTGCTGTATCTTTGTCTGGGTTGATTGATGGGGAGATGGCTCCTGGCTTGAACCCGATCAGGAAGTAGCGATGGATGTTACTATGGCGCTTTGGCGATGCAGTGGCGTATGATCTCGAGGGACCCCGAAAAGTTTGCGTTTTCCAGGCGTAGCAAAGCGTCGTATGTATTTTTCCATTGGTCAGAAACGACATGAACAGCTGGCTGCTGTTCAATACAGCCATTCAGGGATTTTTATTGCCCGGAGCCAACCCAGCCGTTTTATGTCTCCCCACAATTATGTATTACAGGTGTGTTTATTATGCTTGTACCGTTGTCATGTTCCGCACCCCAAGATACTTGCATAGACCAGTGCACGTCCGCCTGTGTGATTCATGGTCCGTCCGGGCTTTTACTTCTTTGGGGATGGGTTGGTGATATGATTGCCAGACACGACATAGTGACCTTTGATTGGTGGATCATCAATGCCGTTGATGTAATTGGCTAGCTGGTGCTGACGGTTCTGAAATACACTCAATGCGATGAGTGTCAGAGTCCATCACGAGACCGAGAATGTCCATCACAGCATGGTCGTTATCATCCTTCGGTACAGATATGCTTCCACGGGGAACAATGCGGTATTTCATAAGTTTTGATGAAGCACAGCTAGTGGTTTCCTCGTCAGGTGTCGGGCGCGGGTATGCGGTTTCCATACGAAATCGGAATGATATGCTTCCAAACGCCATGATGTAGTGAGGCAATCACCTGACGGTCGCCTAGGATGGACGACTTGGGTGATCCAGGGCTGAAATTCGGGCGTAAACGACTCGGGTATTACTCATCAGAAACGGAGATGTCATGAGAAGACTACATGCGGAGATTACTATGAGCTATGATTGAGATGATAAGTAGGGAAAGTCGACGTTGGAGACAGATTCGGAAGAGCATAGACAGAACAAATAAAAAATAATGACGTACAATGATGGACAGGGACCAAAAAAATAGGAAAAGAATACACAAGATAGAAGGGGTAACAAAATAAGACAAGTAAAGAATAATAGACTAGCGGAATAAACAAGTGAAGATTAGTGGTGAAGGGAGGAACCAACGCGCGCGCGATCCACAACAAGTACATCTGGAATGAAAAAAAAAAAAAGCAACGAAACGAGCGAGTTTTGCAAACCAACGAAAGCGAGCTGAATATCCATGGAGTGAACACAGCACGGCACTTTGGGGAGTATAATGGGATAGATCAAGACCAGAGAAACAGGGGTTGGGCCACAGAAGAGGCTATCAGGACGGAAAAGCAATCAGGGGAACGGACGAATACGAATCACGTATGCTGCTGAGGGATAGCTAAAGAGATGAACGTCCGATCGGATATGCAAGAAAGACACGCCGAGTCAGCAGAGCGACAGAGCAGGGTCCATTTTATGTAGTGACAGACGAGGGTGGGAGCGAGAAGCGAATAGTTTAGGGGCTGGGACTGTAATGTATGAGGGATATAGACGGCGGGAACAAGAAAAAAAATGAGGGTGAAGGGCTGCTGGTGTACGACTGGATCTCCGGAACTCGGAACCCCAAACGTTGCGAACGATGCGGAGCCAACAGCGAGGGTAGTCGAAGGCGATCATGTTATGTACCATGAACGCCCCATGCCTCTTGCTCATGATAGGGACCACCAGGGAACTCACCCACATGAGGCGGAGCCGAATGTGGAGGAGTAGGCACCCCAACAACGTACCCTCGGCTGGGTATCTCATGCAGACTCATGATACCAGTGCCAGGTGGGACAGGGACGGAAACAGAGACAGGACCGCTGAGAGAATAGGAGCCATTGCCATGGGGGTACACCAACTCAGTCGGTGGAATGGGATGGGACTGGTGCTGGCGCTGCTGTGAGGGTGGATGGTGATGCTGCGCCTGGGGATATGCTCCGCTAGCGGGGGCCGTGATAGTGCCATCGGGTACGAACGATCTTGTATCATGGGACGAGAAACGGGGTTGCTGAGGGACATATCCACCTGGACCCGAATTCCATCCATGTAGCGGGTACTTCATCTCTCCACCCATATTTGCGGCATACATGCCACGGCCATGTGGATGGGAAGAATGGTCTGGAGTGCCGACGGGGGAAGGAGCTACACAGGGTGGAATGCTGCCCCTCCGCGCGGCCCCCATCTCATTTGCTGGGACCTTTATCACCGAGGTCAAAAACACGCCATAAGAGTGACGCGAGGTACTCACGTTACCGAACTCAAACATCGGTTCGACACGCAAGGAAGTAGGAATCGATCCAGGGTTGGCGTCCTTGGTCTGGGGACTGTCATTGGGTGACAACGTAGACGTTGACGAAGCGTATCCGGATGGTGCAGGGGTGCTCATGTCGCTACCGGCATGCTGGCCGGTCATGTTGAGCCCCGACATGTGTAACTCGAGATAATGACCCGACCCACTTGATATCCGCGCGAAAACCAGTGTCAGCATACACTCTTACTCAGAAAACGGTGTCTACGAAATACAGAATAGAACCAACAGCCGAAGTCGAACAGAGACGAATGGAACAGAATTCGAAACATACACTACGAACCGAGAAGAAGCAGAGAAAAGTCCTCACCTGGACCCCTTCCTCCCTGCTTCATAGCCCATCTCTGCTGCAACACAACTGCTGACGTCAGAAAACATCGCACTTGAATCACTTCCCGTGATACTTGCCACGCTGCCGAACCTAGATATGCCACTGAAGCTGCTGCTACTTGCAGTGGTGGACACGGCGTCCTCGGTCTCGGCATCACCGTCACGTGGACCACCAGGTAGACCGCCGCTTGTTGCACTCATGATGCTGGTGGTGCTACCACGGGGGAAGGCCCAGCGATGAAGTTCCGACATGGGTAAATCTGGGGAGGGGCCATGGGCAGACGAGCCCGACGAGCTGGGTGGGGTGTCCACGTCGCCGGGTACTGGGGATGTGTTGGGGGGAGTTGACGCCGAGGAGGGCTCGCCGAATTGGAAGTCGGGTGCTGGGAGTGGCCCTGGGCCGGGCGAAGACAGGGTGCGGGAGGTGAGGGCATACAAACGGGTGTCGTAAGGTCTGCGAGAGGGGATGTTGGGGACGGCTGAGGACGATGATGAAGAGACTGGGAGGGATGGGCCGGCTTCGGGCACGGGAGGGAAATGCGAGCCACGGAGAGGCAGCCAAGCGTGGGGTTCTGATGCGCGGTGGGCGAGGACGGGGCGTGAGTACGGATGCACGGCATGCGTGACGGAGCGGGTTGCACCGGGACCGCGTGTAACAGCCTGAGTAGACCCTGGTGGAGACAATGGGGACTTGGCCAGCAGCGCCTCGTTTTTCTCTCTCGCTATGTGCGCAAAGGGGTGGTGCATTAGTCTATAGCAGTTGACGTCTAGAGAGTTGCGTCTGTCGACGGGATGGGGCGAGGGATGGAGTGAGTCGGCAGACATGGCTGGCAGAGATCCACGGCGTATGTTGTGGAGATTTGGGTCCTGCAGCCTGTAATTCCGAGCAGGGACATGGTGGGGGGACATGTCACTGGTGAGTGTGGTTTGCCAAGCCGGCGAAGGGACAGCAATTTTGAGGGTAGGGATGTGTTCGGTGGGTGACGGGTCTGGTGTTGGTGGAGCGACGGGTTGCGCAGTGGCTGCAGAGTCGTCTTGGGCAGTGGTGGCATCTGGGGAAGACGGGTTTGTGTCTGGTGGAGACAAAGGTTTTCCTTGCTCGAGCTGGGCCGAGGCGCGTTTGCGGAGCTGCTTGTCCTTTGCCCGTCTGAAAGGGGTGAGGCTGACGGGAGTGAGAATGCACACGAGAGCATACCTGTTCTGGAACCAGACCTAGACGGGACACGATGAGGACGCGTTGGAGAGAGAGAGAGAGAGAGAGAGGACGAACCTGGACAGCGCGGGGACCCATGTCGAGCTCTGCGGCGAGCTTTTTGCGGAGCGCAGCATTTGGTTTTGTGTCCTTGCGGAAGACCTCTTCGAGGACCTTGAGCTGCGCTCGCGATGTTCTCTTGCGGTGCTTGACTTCGTTGGGGATGTAGGGGAAGAAGGTCCTGAAATCGACAGAGGTGGGGTCGACACCGGGGGGCACCAAAGCAGGAATGCAAGTGTTTTGGTACCTTGGGAGAGACGGCGATGGCGTATTTGCGTCCATCTGGGTGGGGTGTTGGTCGAAGGAGGACAGAGGAGGGGGAAGGAAGAGAGGGCTGGTGAGAGAAAGGGCAGGGTCCATGATATGCAGTAAGGTTTATGTTCCACAGCTGCCAGGGAACCGCGGCGGTGTCCCTCGCCGATTACATACGAGAAACACAGTCGAGGAGGGTCGAGGAGAAGGCGAACGCGAGACGGCTCAGAGCTCAGAGACGTCGACGCCGGCGACGACGAGCATCATGATGGTAACGGCCCCGCGGATTTCGGATGCGTGTAACCAACAGAGCAGGACAACTTAAATATTCTACTACGAGTGCTAGATCGCGTATCACGGACCCGTGTCCATCGCCTCGTCCCTCCGCACACCCAGCCCCAGCCCGACTCCCCGCCCCAGAATCTCCTCCAGAAAGCCCGCGCCAATGCTCGCCAGAGGGGACGCAGCAAACATCGACGTGTCGTTCCTCACAGCCTCCTCTCGCAGGCGTTCCATCGCCGCTCGCGCCCGCGCGATGACGGGATGCGCACACACCGTCTGTGCGTCCGTTCGCTTCCCCGGATCCATCCTCATCATGCCCTTGATGAGCCCAAGTAGCTCTGGGCTCGTCCCCCCCAGCTCAACGCGACTGAAGTCTTCTTGGCGAAGCCGGTGCCAGTCATCACCCCTGCACCCGCGGAATCAGAATCAGAGTTGGCCAGGTACGAACACCGTGATCCCACTCACTGATCAGGCACGACGATGTTTGTCGCTGTTTCAAGCATCATCATCCCGAAACTGTTCCCCGCGTTAGAACGACCCGCGAAACCAGTCCAACGCCTTACCTGAACATGTCTGCCGCCTGCCCGTACGTCCCCTGCAGCACCTCGCGCGCCAGATACACCTTGTCGCCCTCGCGCTCGAACCCACCCACCCCAAGTCCCATCGGGCTGCCCCCACTTCGCCGTGGCCACTGCGACGCCATCCCAAAGTCTCCAATCTTGAACCGCCCTTCCCGCGTTAAGAACACATTCGCCGGCTTAAGATCGAGATGAATGATCCCTGCGTCATGGATAAACCGAACTCCCTGAGCGCCGAGATAAGCAGAAAACTTTTTTCGTGTCGTAAGCATCACTCACATTGCTGAGATCCACGAATATCTTCCACACCCTGGCTTCGTCCAGACGCTGGAATGTCCTCCCATATTCCCACAAGAAGCGGGCGAAGTTTCCCAACTCGCACAGTTCCGTCTGAATGAACAACGTGTCGTCCTGTTCCCAGCTATCAATATACGCCAACACATTCGAGTAGCCCTTGCGATCCGCGGCTGCCGCCTGAGCAAGGTGCCGCAGGATGTCCACCTCCTCCCGCAGCCGTAGTCTATGAGGAGGGGGTCAACCTACACGCTCTCGGAAAGTACTCGCCACTCACCGATGTCGCGGTCCCTCGAACGGCTTCGACCGCTTGACAGCCCATACTTGGTCCTCGGCCCCGTTCTTTGCGCGAACTTTCATCACCTTACCAAATTCACCACTCCCAATCTCGTCTATCTCCACAAAGTCCCTTTCAAAGCGACCTAACTTGCCCTTCGCGGCAGGCTCGTCGTCCGTCTTGACAAGCGGCGACACCGTCCGTTTCCCAGCCAGCTGTAGCGCGCCCCGCGTGAATGTGGGCGAATTGGCGGTGATGACGGAGCTGTTCGATGAGGAACGAGAATCTGATGTGTAGCTCGATCCTTGTATCGCCGACCGCGACAGCAGCGGCCAATCTATCGCCTAGTTAGAAAATTAAAACCGTGTGTAAAGTCAAAAATGACTTACCCTTTCTATGCGTGGGCGTCGCGACGGATGTCTCACTACCACTTGAAAACGTCCCGCTGCTGCTTCTCCGCATGAGCAACCGCGTTCGTGAGACCGGTCCAGCAGCGGGCGGTTGTCCCAGTCCGAGTCCCATGTATTTCCCATCTCTCCTCGAGCTTGGGCTATTGTTCTCCTCATCCTCTTCTGAATCCGATCCGTTCAGAGTCATCTTGGCGTGGTTTGCCACAAGCCCCCCTTCCCCAAGGTGAGGAAACGCCGCAGGCAGACTCTTCCTGGGCCTGTTCTTTGACTTTCCACCACCGCCAGGTCCAGCCTGACCGACAGCTTCGAGTCCCAAGTCTCCAAAGTGGAAACCGACCTTGTTAGCCACTGCGCTCTGCCACGGTCGGTTTCCCCCCAAATAGGTCGTCTTGATTTTCTTTACGGGCGTACCGGGTGGCCGTTTGTGTTCCTCGACAGTGGGTTTATTGCCTGCTGCAAGCGTCCGCATGATAAAAGAATCCGCATCCAGGCCATCGTAATGCCGATCGCCATCGTCCAGTCCACCGATGACGACTCTATTGGGCCAGCCAGAGTCGGTGCTAGGCATAATGGGTGTGATAAGGTCGTCACCGGCGTCCGAGTAGAGCGACGAAGAACCCGAGATGGAGTTGCGTGGTATTGCGGAGAGAAATGGGTTGCCTGAGGAGGATACGTCTTCGTCGTCGCTTAGGGCAACACCCGAATCACGAGGTTTATACTTTAATGGGAGCATCTCCTTTCCCTTGTTCGACCGGGGAGAAGGAGAGCCGGTGACGCTAAATACAAATGATGTCTCTGGTGGTCCACAAGGTTCGAAGAACAGGTCGTCATCGTCATCGAGGATGCTGTGGCCACCGCGATGGGAAGGTGGTGAGGAATCGGGCGAGGGGATGTATTGCGTGGTTCGCAGCTTCCAAGGAAAAGGTGTCATCGTGGCACTTCCAGGACCAGCGTAGCTGTGCCTGTTTAATACAAATGGTTGCGTTGGTTGCGCTCGCAGTCGTGCAGCAGTAGCAGCAGACTGTGCAGAACTGGTTGTTGTCGTACTCGTGCGAGGGCGCGTGTTGGTCGGGCTTTGAGGGATAGATGGACCAAAGAAGAGGGAGGCGGAGCTGCCACTCGCGAGTCGGTTGACGGGTGCGCGGGGAGAACTGGGGCCGCCCAGAGTGCGTGGTTTGTGCAATGGATTTGGACTGCTACTTCCAGTGAGCCGTCGACGCGGTATCGAAGAGCCGCGTATGGGAGAAGCTGTCGTGGAAATAACGGAGAACCGATTCCGTGGAACGGAAGGGAACGTGACGGGAGCGGATTTTGGTGGTGATATTCTGGATGGATGTGTCTGATGACGGGTCAAAAGGGGAGTCGCAAGTGGAATTGAGTGGCATACGTAGGATGGTGCTTGGGGCGACGGTGTATGGTGGGCACTCTCCAACAATTCTTGAGACACGGGTCGAGAGCGAGCGCGACGCTTAGTGATGTGACCACCGGGTGAGACTGCCGCTGCAACTTCGTCCATAGATGTCCCTTTTTGAGGTAGGATGTTTGCGAGCGGGGAAGGCGACACGGTTTTGCGCGAGAGAGCGGATAAGCGAGCTGTAAAGAGTTTCTTCCTTGGCACGGTATAGCTGCCTGAGAGGTCGCAATCTGATTCTGAGCTGTTGTCTTCGATGACACCCCAGTCGTCGTCAGAGTTGTCCATGTCGCGGATGCGCAGCCGCTTCATTGTCTCTGCCTGGTTCCTGAGGGATGCATCGGTGTCCACCTTTGATTGTGGTGTTCTGATGGCAAAGCGCGGTGCGGCTAGTGGTGCAAGACGGTGAAATGCAACCCCCGACGATGAGATAGACAAGGGCGTCGACGTCGACTCAGACTTGCGTTTGCCCGTCCGTGGTGTTGATGACATTGGTCCAAGGGTAAGATGCACTCAACAAAGTCACATGACCGCATACACCATGGCCTCAATCCTCCAGGGTGGATTCCACCATCCCCTCCCCAGGTCATGGCAGAGTCGCTGCCAGCTCAACAAGTCCATGTTCATGTATCCCATCTTCATCACAGACGACCCAGATGCCAGCGTTGACATACCGTCCCTACCCGGGCAACGACGATGGGGCATAAACCGCCTAGACGAATTCATCGGTCCACTCGTCAAGAAGGGCCTCGCAAGTGTCATGATCTTTGGTGTTCCACTCAAGTGTGAAAAGGTCTGTTTGGCCATCGATACAGGCCACCACTAACTGTTCAATCAGGACAGTAGAGGTACTGCCGCCGACGACCCTTCGGGACCAGTTATTCTTGCCGTTAAAAGGCTCAAATCCCTCTTCCCTTCTCTCTACATCGCATGCGACGTTTGTCTGTGCGAGTACACTTCCCATGGCCACTGCGGTCTTCTTAACGAGGATAGCACCATCAACACTGGTCCCTCCGTCGAGCGCCTCGCTCAAGTAGCGCTCAGCTACGCACTCACCGGTGCACACTGCGTTGCACCGAGCGACATGATGGACGGACGTATCAAGGCTATCAAGCAAAAGCTCATTGAGGCTGGCCTCGGAAACAAGTGCACCCTCATGAGCTATTCCGCAAAGTTTGCCAGTTCCCTGTATGGCCCATTTCGGTAAGCGCGTAACATCAGTCCACGAATACGATCCCTCATACAGGGCGGACAGCGATGCAGCTGGGAGTGCCCCCGCTTTCGGCGATCGCAAATGTTACCAGATCCCTCCTGCCGCGAAAGGGATAGCAAGGCGTGCCATCGTAAGGGGCACTCAAGCTGTGATAGTCCATTGAAAGAAATAATTCCCCACAGCTACGCGACACGGCTGAGGGTGCTGATATCATCATGGTCAAACCGGCACTTCCATATCTCGACATTATCGCCCACGCTACAGAACTTGCTCCCAACCACCCTCTTGCATGCTATCAAGTCAGCGGCGAGTTTGCCATGATCCATGCCGGAGCAAAAGCTGGCGTATATGATTTGAAAACGATGGCGTTCGAATCCGTCGAGAGTATGGTCAGAGCAGGTATGCTTTTCCCACGGAATCTTGTCACCCAGCTGATATTACACCACCAGGTGCTGGCATTATCCTGTCCTACTTTACTCCTGATTTTTTGGATTGGCTTGCAGCTTGATCGTATTAGTATTAGATGTGGAATTATTGAATATGTAACGTTGTTCGACTACGATGACCCAATAAAAATAAAACTAAAAATAATCATCCGACCTGCCTGGCTCGAACAGGCGACCTCAAGATGTTTTAACCATTACAGTCTCGCGCTCTTCCAACTGAGCTAAGGTCGGTTGCAGTGAATGGCAATCGAGTCACATATGAAGATCGAGCAAGATCGAGGTCAACGTTGACCGGCCCACATCTTCTGATTGTCCAGTCCGATGGGCAAGAACAAGAACAACAAGGATCAAGTGCCCAATCCCAACAATGTCTCCAATAGGGACATTATCCAACGCCTCAACTTCCTGTACCAAGCTAGCGTTCTTCTCAACACCATGACCCCCTCTCAGCCCCAGTCCACCACAGGTACCCGCCAGCGAAACCGCAACAGGTATGTCAGTACCGCAGAGCTGTCGAGAAGTTATATCGATACCATGAAGACTGTTGGGAAAAAAACCAATGTCAAGATGTTCGTCCTTGTCTCCTCCAGACCCTTGCAAATGTCTCATCGTGACTTCTCAAGCGACCCTTCCGTTAAACGCCGTCTGTGCAAGGGGTGTAGCTCAGTGCTCGTGCCCGGCATGTCTGCTAAAGTTCGGGTTAAAAGTGAGTGGGCCCGGTCTGATGACATCATCCCTGATCAGTGTATTAGATTCGGCCCCGCATGGTCATCTCATCTCGTACACTTGTCTCGCCTGTCACACCCATCGTCGTATTCCTGCACCCCCTGTTCTATCTTCCGACCCTCAAAGCCAATCTGACAGCGCCATGGAATCGGCGAACCAACCCCCAGAGGCGGGGCATAAACAAGCTTGGCACAATAAGGGGCCCATTCCTCGTCTCCCACCACACTTTGCTCGTGATGTTGGCCATGTGGTGTTTTGCGGAAACGAGATCGTTTCAGGAGCGCACAACATACATAAGGGTAACTCTCCGATGTAGAACTTGCATTCTATGCTGCTTTGGGCTAATGTCCGCATCTGAAGGACGTGAGTTGAAGTCGTCAAAAATGTTTCCTTCGCAGTGGAAGTCGCTCGAGTATACCTCAACAGGGAGGTCTACCTGATACATTACTGAGACCGAAAGACCTCAAATCTAACTCCGATCCTTGAGCTCTGCCATATGACGCGGGATGTCCGCAGAATCCAGGGAGTTAGATCCAGACACGATCACTGCGTTCATCCGGAACGCGCCTCAGTCAAGCATTGGGCATGCTCTGGCCCATTGATCAGCATTTTCCGGTATTCTTTCCTGGCATAGTCCTCCCATGAATGTCCGCCACTTGCACGGATTGGCAGGCGAGATATATCCAATCCTGGCCAAGTCCAAAAGCTGTTGCAAAGACGGCAGGTCGTGCTATCGCTTATCAGGACTATCCTATGATACATTCCCACTGCCTCTGCATCATCTGTCGGAATGCTTACGGCTCAGGAAAGCGTACAGTTCGCCCCCCTGTTTACGGCTACGTGAAAATCGTCTTCACTAGACTTGGACCGACATAAATATAGTGGTGAATATGTAGACTATTCTTCTCTGCCGATTGTTTGTTGGCCCAAATTTCGTACAAGAACACCTGGAAGGAAATCACGGGAGAACTTGTCCTATCTTTGCATTTTCAACCATGGTCAGTAGGCCCTTCATCGCCTACCAGATGGACACTAGCGATGAGCACAGGGTCCTATTATCAGTTTCTAGAAATACACGCGCTTGACTATGAACCAACCACTGAGATTTTTGACATGGGCATGCATTTGATTCGGTGGCCAGCTTGCAATTCTAATGACTTACTGAGAGATCTGTTGCTTATCCGGTGTACTACCATCAGTTGCCATTCGAGATAAACAATGGATTCCACTTCAACGCAAAATACATCAAGTATTGTGCGACTGGTTCTCGCGGATGGTAGATAACTGCCGTGGAGAAATGAAACCGACAAGACGAGTATTTTGGTTCCACTGTGGATCAGTGAGTCGATGCCACACTGCCACAGGCAAGGGAACAGAGTGATGGACGAGACCAGTTACCGAGAGAGTCAGAGAGTAAGACTGAAGCCAGAAAACGTGCCAGCAACTGGTGTTGATAGCCCGAGCCATGGCCTTTACATCATCCCACTTCTCAGGGACAAGTTCGGAGGTTGAGGCGAGCGGCAGGATGGGAAACGCGACCAGAGAGAGTCGTCGTCTGAAGTGGCGGAACATACTCAGAACACGGACGGCAAAGGCCAAAGCTGAGGCCAGCAAGTCGCGGTAGGGCAGGGGGCACATTCTCACGACTTTCGGGGTGACAGAGACCTTGCCAAGCAAGGTGATGTACGTGTTCAATATCTGGGGCAAAGGTCATATCTTACACTGGGTAAAAAATAAACACCGCATCACCACAAGAAGAATTGGATCAGTGGCAACATGGACGATAAGGCCGATAGAACGTGAGGTACAATGGCATCTGCAGACCCAACATGGGAATATGGGCTAACAAAAGTTACATGTTAGTGATCAGATCACCGTAGCTTTGGGGCGAGGAACGCACGATATCCCCGCCTGGTCTGAGTACGACGGGCAGGTGTTATCAGAGATTGACTACGTCTGCAAGTTTGTAAGCTTGCCAGAACTCGATGTAGATCATTTACCCACCGTTGGGTCATCGGGACAACACGAGTCATAGCCAACCACATTTCCCAGAGCAGCTGGATGGTGCCACCCTTGCCAGTACTCACAGGAGATGCTCTCGTAACTGACATTCCATACACCGAAATCCTGTTCAAGGTTTCTGGGTGAGTGACCTTACCGGTAGGTAAGAGGGTCCTTACACTGTAGCCTACACAGTGGTCAATAGGATGTTGGTGAAACAGACGGCACAAGTGACATACCATAGAGCGAAGGGTCTGACGGAAAGAAAGTACTTGGTATTGATGAGGATGGCCACGAAAGGTCAAAGTTGAGATAATGGCCACCGCTGCACGACAACACATCACCTTCATCTTCAAGTATTGCTTCAGTCTCACTTACCCGTTCGTGCCCGTCACCGTTGCATTGCACCATCCCCGTCGAGAGTACGGACACAGGTCAGTAATTTTGACAACGACAGAATTTGTGGTATTTGGGTAAAATTCCGGGTTGGCCGTAAACGCGTCCAAGAGCGTCAGGCTGAAGCATTTGCCGCAAGCAGGACCGTACGCTGTGCTACTCCCGTAGGCCATTTGATTCATGGCAGCGGTGGGGTAAAGTGTGCTGTTGATCGCACATCCACACGCTGCAATAAACCCCTCGGGTAAGGTATAGTGCGTCATCGTGGCGTATCCACTGGGGGAATATTGTATCCATTCCGATGAGGCAATAATAGGTGGAAGTAAGGACAGTAGTAAGACGAGGATGAAAGAAGGGACTGGTAAGCAGTGGATTGTCATAAACAATGGATTAGAGATGCGTCCAATATTGGGAGCGATTGACCACTGGTTTGTGGACTTACTGCAGTGGAATAATATGGGAACACCAACGCGTATCGACCAGCAATGGGGGACTGTCGGGTGTAGGTGCAAGGGGTCCCGGCGTCAACGCCGCATCTGCCACTGACGACGACCTGGCGTGAGGGGGCGTTGAAAGCACTAATTTTTTATTGTCGCACAGTACCGATGGTGGATCGCAGATACCACAGGCGACGATGAAGCTGTCGTACCCGTCACCGACCAATGAGCCATTCAGTGACTCAGTACTAGCGCTCAAGATCGCCCGTCACACGCCCTGCTCGACATGCGATACCTGTCAAGGTTTGCAACCACCGCCAGGAGTCGAACTGGTCTTGGGCAGCGATACTTGCCACAGGTCTTCACTTGGCGACTTGAACCAGTATGGCTCAGACGAAGATGACGAGCCGACATATCTTGAAACTTGCGTCTGCGGACATGACGTAGTTGAACACGGAGCGGACGAGGTCGCGCTCGGTAGAGAGGAGTTCTCCAGGAGAGCTCGACTGGCCACCCGCCTGGACGAAATGTTACAGGTACGTGACCTGTTCAGAATAGCCCAGGAGTACATATTGACCATCAGACTCAGGTTAGCCTCGACTTAGTTCGCTCTGTATCCTCGTCTGATGACGGTTTGCATTTACAGGAATTGGACAGACTTTTGGATTTTGAATATGCGGACGACGACATATTGTCGCTGAGGCAGAAGATGAAGTTGCCTGTCTCGCTGATCACCATGTCGCCCACCGCTGCGGGTGAGTCCTCTGTAGTACTCGTGTCTTCCCTCGCAGCTTATTCTATTCCCCAGCACGTTCATCAAAAGCACTGACTCCAGCATCTTCCTCCTGGATTGATGCACCTCCCACTAAAAGGCGACGCCTTTCTCTGTCATCGTTAAGCGATGCAGACGAAGATGACGAGGAAGACAAACCTTTGGCAACACAAGTAACGCGGGTGCCCGATACTCCCGTACGAACTACTCAAAGGAGTGGAAAGAAGATACCGAGCATGAAGTCCAAGTCGCAAACGGCACTCTCTGTTACGGATGACGTCAAACCTAATATGAGAGGCGTAAACGGCCATGTTGCCGACACCAAGGTTAAAATAGAAGAGAAGATGGACGAATCCCAGCTAACTCGACTAGCGACCGGTGTCACGATCGATGCTGGGCCGTCAGTTTCTGCAGCGGTTAGTACTACACTACTGTTGAGTATCCTAGACTGATCTGGCCGGAAGCCGCCAACGAGGACAGAAAAAGCTGCGTTTATTGAGCTGCGAAAGGCAATTATCCAAGTAACAGCTATAGAAAACGACGCTACCCCTCGCTCGTTGATCATACTGACTGGTTTGAAAACTCTCTTCCGCACACAATTGCCGATGATGCCTCGAGAGTACATCGCTCGGCTAGTGTACGACAGCAACTCCAAAGCGCTCGCCATCATAAAACGGGGGTACAAGGTCGTCGGTGGGATTTGCTACCGTCCATTCCCTCATCGGGGCTTCGCAGAAATTGTTTTCTTTGCAACCGCATCCGTAGACCAAGTCAAGGTATCTCCTATCGTCATACTTTTTTCGTCCGCAAGTTCATGGTTTCCAGGGATATGGAGGTATGCTGATGGATCACTTCAAGGCTCACATCCGGAAATCCTATCCCGAAATAATGCACTTCCTTACCTATGCAGACAACTTTGCTGTCATTTTCTTCAAGAAACAAGGGTTCTCGAAGGAGATTACTTTGGATCGGTCGGTATGGGCGGGGTATATCAAGGACTATGAGGGTGGCACTATCATGCAATGCACCATGTTACGCAAGGTCGACTACCTCAACAAGATAAACATCATCGCTCAGCAGCGTGAAGCCGTCATCGCGAAGATCCGCGAAAAATCGAAGTCACATGAAATACACCCCGGCTTGCCACAGTTTCAGGAGGGTGCTCCAGAAGGAATTACCCTGGACCCTAGGGATATTCCAGGATTGCGTGCGTATCCTTGTTGGACTGACTGTCCGATCCTGATACCTTTTTTCCTGAAGGAGAGAGTGGCTGGATACCAGGTATGACCCCGTGGTAAGTGTCGAACTGGGAGTGGGGAGATACTAGTGATCACAACTTTCAAATGCCAGCCCTTCCTCAACACCGCGAAGTGCGGAACAAACCTTCATGCACCGACTTCTCGGAGACCTGAAATCTCATGCAAGTGCATGGGCATTCTTACACCCTGTCAACGGAGAAGAAGTCATTGATTATTACGACGTCATCAAGCGACCTATGGGTTGGTGTAATTTCATCGATAAGGTTTGCTCCTCTGTCCTGACTTCTACAAGATCTCAGCACGATTGAGCATAAGCTGAACACGAACCAGTACTCCAACTTCAAGGCTTTCATAGACGACGCTCAGCTGATCTTCGACAACTGTCGACTATACAACCCAGAGGGCTCTGTGTATGTCAAGCATGCGGTGAAACTCGAGAAGTACATGAAGGAGCAGGTCAAGGACTATGCTAGAAGACTGGCGTAAATCCGCCCTTCTTCGTTTTATAATGCAGATTGTATTTCCGCATGGTCGTAATTACCAACCTCGAACAAACATGTGATTTCATACGCTTTTGCGAAACCCCTATTGGCTCCACTAGTGAAACCCCACGTCATTACTCCTGTCTGACACAGTTTGCCAAGTGCAATTCCACAACTTCAAATTTATGATAAATCTGCTGCTATAAGAGCGTTCTCGCACAAAAGACGATCCCCAGATCACGAACCATCATGTCATCGGTATGAAGTCTGAAAGCTTTCCTGCCATCGTATTTAGTTTCCGCCTTTTCCAGTCTACTGGTACCACAAAGCCAACTTCAACTCCGAGCTGCGGCAATCCGAAATGTACTTGCGGGTCAAAGTGGGCACGCTTTGGTTTCCCATATATCTGCGGGCTTATTCGTTGTCGTTCCAACCAGCTGCACTTGCAAACCTGGTGAATGTGATTGTTGATCTTAGAGCGAGGAAGAGCGTTTGTGGAAAGGGCTCGCGTGTTCGAGTATTTGTTAACGTTAGGGATGAGGAAGCCCTGTTTGGTGGGTGTTAGACATTGGTTGAAATGACCACGAAAACCCGAATATTGTCGAGAATCGTGTGGGAGTTTTCCTGAAGATAGGTGACCAGAAAGTATGACATCCAAACCCCCAGGTGGTATGTGGCTTACAGACGTCATTGATCGGAACAGAGTTATTACACCGTAAGTGTACAATGATTTGTTAGGTTCAGAAAAACCGTATTGTACAGTTATTTTCGAATACTATGACACTTAATCTGTTGTTCATGAAACCCAAGAAACAAAGGCCAATTATTGATCTGTCAACGCTGACCATCTAAAGCCCTGTCAGTATCGATTGCAAGTGTTCCAACGGCACCGCGGGATACTTACAGGCCTTGCTTTCGTATCCACTGACGCCAACGATGATATTTTTGGGCTCCTGAGGCTTACCAGTGAAATAGTTCTCGAGGATACTCCTCACACCTTTCGCGTAGCGTGCTTGTGCGTCAAGGGTCGTACCAGAGTAGTGTGGCACCATCCCGTTGCCCCCGCCAAGCGAGTTCTTTGCGGTTCGCAAAACATGGTCTTTGGGAGCAGGTTGGACATCCCAGACATCACCAGCATAACCTACATTGCTAGTCAGGCATAGACGCCGGCGGCAACACTATACTTGCCATTCAAGTGGCCAGACTTGAGGGCAGCAACAACATCTTCTTTGTTGCAAATCGCGCCGCGGGCAGTGTTGACAAGATATGCCCCTTGCTTGAAATACTTCAGGAGTTCTGTGTTGATTAGGCCACGGTTACCCTCGTGAAGAGGGCAGTTGACAGTGATAATGTCACATTGAGAGACAAACTTCTCGAGGTTCTCTACTCGGCGAGCATTAACTGCTTTGGCCGCGCCTGCAAAGACAATGGTTGGATAAAAGGGATGATCCAAAATACAACTGAACCAGACCTTCCGGGAGAGGATTATAATCGTAGTAAAGGAGCTCTTTGCAGTCAAAAGGTACCAGACGTTGAAGGACACGATAGCCGATACGGCCAGCACCAATGGTCCCCACGACCTTACCTTCCAAATCGAAAGCATTGCGAGCAATTTCAGAAACTTGCCAGTCACCGCGCTCGATCATCTGTGATAGGTGTCAGGAGACGTCCCGATCATGGAGCAGCCAATACATTGTACCTCATGAGCAGGAACGAAGTTCCTAACGAGTAGTAAGATGGACATAACGACATGTTCTGCAACCGAAACAACGTTCGACCCCGAGACTTCCACGACCTGAACACCTTTCTTCGCTGCACAATCGAGGTTGACATGGTCAGAACCGACACCTGCGGTAACACAAAGTTTGAGGTTGTTCGCCTGCACCGACGTTAGGTGGGTGTCGGCACTCTAATAAAATAAAGGCTTTACACGAGCTTACCTTCTCGAATAGATCCTCTGTGAGGTATCCCGGGTGGAAAGGTGTAGTGATCAGGACCTCAGCCTGAAGAGTCAATCAAAATGAAGGTTAGCATGAATATGATCGATTCAAAACATACATCAACTATGTGCCTTTGGAAGTCGCTATCGGGTCCCTCTTTGGAATCAGAGACCTGCAAGTCGGGTGAGCCTGCATTCCAGCGATTTCGATGTTGCATACAATATATTCATGGCCCAACGATTCGAGGTACTGGCGAAGACCGAGCTAGATGAACATGAGATAATCAATCAATTATGCCTTGAGTAATAGACGTTCTTGCCTGGTTGTCGACTGTACCGAGCAAGCGAGGCTCAGCCGTCGCAGCATCACCACCTTTGTACAAAATAGCAAGAACCTACTTCAAGTTAGTATATCTACTCTAGTACAACGACAAGTTGAATCACCTTCATGATGAGATGGAGACGGGGAAAGATGGAACTGTAGGGGAGTTAAGTGGAGAGGATAGTGCGGGCCCCAATGGATATATACGCAGGCGCATACCATGCAAACCACCTACCACAATGGATACAAACCATCAGATGGAATCTGTTTACTCACTGCTGCTCGATTTAGGCCACCCCAAACCGGATAGCTGCAAGAAGCCGCATCTCACACTCAGAAGCTTTCTAAAAATTACTGTGACACTGGATATGTTGTGTTGGAGACATTGGTATGTGTGGTTGCACGACGCTGAAGCAAAGTGAGAACGCTATACGGCATGGGGTACGTTGCACGAAGATCCCCGTGATCCGCCGAACACATAACCAAGGCAAGACTCACTGTTCATGCCATCGGTCATCTATGAGAGTGAGCTCGAAGAGGCAAAAGTTGGTCACTTCCACACATAGGTACCTTTCCTCCTGCACAGCCGGTCTGACATGAGAAGGAACAGCTGATGGGGATCCTCAGCATAGTGTCCGGACATACGCACAAATACCCTGATGCATAGGGATTCCACGTAAAAGCTCGCCGCTTACAAAACTGAATGGGTAACAGTCCTTTACTTGATTCTCTTAATATCCTGGTGAAAGTAGTCATGAGGATCATGCGAGAAGTAATGTGGATGAGAACGACACTATATCAAACCCGAGTATGTGGTAGACTGACGAGACCGATAACATCTACAATATCAATCGGCGGCCCCCTCTTTACCTGCGTCGAAGAGCTCCATCCTAGTGTACGAGTCCGAAGTCCTCTCTCTATCCTTCCCCTTCTTCACAACCTCCCATTCTATGCGTAGAAAGACCCACATCCATCTTCGTAGCAACTCGGCTACTTCTAGCCAGAATATCACAGTACTCCCTTCAGAATGGAGGTGAAGATGGCTGGACAGTTTGATGGACCATGTCATCCGCAAGACAAGATTGAGAAAAATAATCAAGGGATACACGAGAAGGGGGTATAATAGAACAGGACGAAGTCCGTATGGGTAGGCGAGAGGGGCATGGCTAGCGAAGGGGGCGGATGATATTCGTGGCATCGGGAGTCCATCTGGATTGGAAAGCGATCCGTCGACAGACGAGACTTGTCGATGCAAAGAGGGAAGAACGAGTGCTCGTGGAGAGCGGCTCGATGATCCCGTTGGCCGTGACTGCAGGATTTCCAGTCCCCAGTCGTTGGTTAAATCCCACCAGAATGAATACAGCGAATTAGTGACCGCAGCTAAAAGCCTGAATCACCGTATTGTCACAACACCTGGCTGACATGCTATGTTAACTTACCAAAGGCGAAATAGGGGATGCTCTCCATGCCATGCCTGCTGCCTTGCTGTCTCTCCGCGGATTTCTACAAGCTCCGTCACAACAAGCCGCTGAGCTGCAGAGAGATAGATCACCGGGAGAGAGGAGGCGTACTTGATCGCGTTAAGGAGCGGGCGACGACTAGTGTTGGTTGGGGCTCGGTACTCGATAATGCACTGACGTAAACGGATTATGTATGGTAAACTGGAACGCTTGGTTAGGACATCGAACTACGAAACCAGTGCACATGAACCACACCTCATTAAACTTGGCAGTATCCACTGAAACCATCCCTCGTGAGAGGGTATAGACAACATGCTGCCACCTGGGAGGAGCATCCACAGTGACAGCCAAACATCTCCCAGCACCTTGGCATAGGATGTGAGAATGTCGGCGAAAATGATGTCCGAAAAATATATTGGACCACTGGCCGCGGCGAAAAGACACCTTTCTGCTGAACTAGAAGAGTATCGAACCAATCCCTTGAATAAAAGATAAGAGGGGCCTACAACAGGAAAGCGTCCCTTTGGCGTTTTTGAACGACATCCAATGTACACAGAAGGATTGTTAGCACATTCAGGATGCACACTCCTGGGATGTATCCGAAGGCATCCACGAGTGTTACATTTGAATGGGTCGCCGTCCTATAGAGCAGCCATGCTCCAAAGCACCAGGATGAATACGTCACAAACAACCGGTAAACAGGCGTATAGAACGCGCGTACAATGGGTTGTTTGGTGCGAGACGGATGAGTGGACCTGAGGGGTAGATAATTGTGGGCCTGTAGCTCAAGGATGCTGGGTCCATCAATGCCTAATCGCTCCAGTCCGTGCAGGTTTGTTGCCCAACCAAGGATGCCTAGACCAACCAGGAACAGAACTCGGAATGGTAGTGGAAACGATGCAGCCAGCAGATTTTCATCTTGACCAACCATTTGGATCCTACATGCGCTACGTCCGACTCGTAGCTTGAATGTCGGAGCAGAGCAAACAAGTCAATCAATTACATATATGGAAAGCCAGACTGTCGCACCTTATTACATAACTCAACACTAGACCGTCTAATTATCACCATGGCAGACAAATCCAGTGCCTACGGGACTAAGGCTGCAGATACGGAATTCAGGAAGAAATGGGACAAAGAAGAATACGCAGAGCGAGCAAAGAAGAAGGACGCGGAGGAAAGGGAAAGGATGCAGGAAAATGAAGAGCGCATGAAACAAGGTAGGTTGCACTGGCCTACTACAGACCGTTTGAAACCAATGCATCTGGCCAGGGAAGGCTCCACGCAAAGGGCGCAAGGAAGATCTCCCCAGACCCACGGAGCTCATGCAACGCCGAGAAGGCTCGTTAGAACTGGACAAGAATCTAAATAGGACCATGGTGGTGCAGAACCCTGGGGGTCGTGGTCCCGGTCAACCTGGTTTCTACTGCGAAACTTGTAATCGCACCTACAAAGACACCTCCGCCTACCTGGACCACATCAACGGGAGAGCTCGTAAGGCTATCGATCCACTTCTTCATATAATGCTCAGGGGATGCACGCAGACCTGAGGAAATTGGGGCAAACAACTCGCATAGAGCGCTCAACCTTGGCGCAGGTCCGCGCGCGGATCGCATATTTGCGTGAGAAAACGAAGGAGGCCTCCAGTGCAAAAGCGTTCGACTTCGACAAACGAATAGCAGAGGTGAAGGCCAAGGAAGCTGCCCGACGAGCAGAGAAAAAGGTGCTGAAGAAAGCGCAGAAGGAAGAGATTCGAATGGCACTGGTCAAGGAATCCGCTATGGAAGTAAACGAGATGTCGAAACTCATGGGCTTCGGAGGATTTGGCTCAACAAAGAAATAACCATCACATCGCTATATCAATGCCTCGGCTCGTCACAAACTCTAATCTCTACAACTTGTATTCTAGGCAAAGCCAGGTATAGTACATTTCTCTGATTACAATTCTTTCTGCATCCAACCTCTCGCAGACCTTCAAGCCCTTACCAGCAACAGCAAAAATTTAATGTCTGCTATCTCTTGCTCTTCCTCGGCGATCAAAGCCCCTCCGTTACGCTCTTTCACATCTCTCGGGACACTCCGTGTTGTTCTTTGGATATTCTCCGCATTTTCCTGGAGCGCTTTCAGC
>Ga0307516_10002194_pt1 | contig 26436 bp, 42 predicted proteins | sample 19_EM_MG_FD_203310 | JGI IMG/M metagenome (GOLD analysis project Ga0307516, IMG submission 203310) | Populus trichocarpa ectomycorrhiza microbial communities from riparian zone in the Pacific Northwest, United States - 19_EM | ecosystem: Host-associated > Plants > Roots > Unclassified | place...
TTCTCCCCTGCATTGGATAGGTATAAAGCCTGGCGAGCCCCAGGTTCTGAATCGCAAATTGACTACATCGAGTCCAGCCTGCAATGGTCGAAATCAGTGTTGCGCAGGCTGTATCCTTGAGCGCTGACAATGTCCATCTCTCTAATCGCCCTCTACCTAAAGCCCCCACTGGCTACTATGACTGGCAGATTACCACTGACACCTCCGATGACACTCAAGGCCACTCTACGGTTTCGAACATCATCAGCCGAGTACAAACCGTTATTGCTAAAGGCAATCCCATTCCAGACGCAGACATAGTGGTAAGCTTGCGCTCGGTGCTCGTCTTCCGGTACTGAAACATCCACAGAATGGGATCAGCGATGCCTTTTGGAACCCGGACGCGGTGGATGACCGCCGGGGTTTGGTATGTCCTCGCATTGACTAGTCTTTAGTGATGAAGACTCACCTTGCCCTGGTGCAGTTTTCAGGTGCCCTTGGCTTCCTCGCTCACCTTGATCCGTCATCGGGGCTCGCGAAGAAGATGAACGACAAGGTAATCGGCCAGTTATACGACACCATCCCCCACCCACCAGCATCCTACCTTGGACCGGCAAACTGGTTCCGTCAAGCTGACGGTGGTGGAAACAATCTGGAGAACCCTGATATAGGCCGGGGCGGTAGGCCATATGCTCGCAGTGTCCAAGGCAGGGCGGGGCTTCCCCGGTCGTCTCTTCCAGACCCAGGGCTTGTGTTTGACAGTCTTCTGAGGAGGAAGGAGGTACGAAGTGTTGGGCTTCGTCTGTTTCTTGTGTGTTTACGCAAGCTAATTATCCAGACTCGCAATCATCTTGGAGGAATGTCAAGCCTTATCTTCGCATTTGCGACAATCGTGACGCATTCGCTATTCCACACCGATATTGACCCAGAAAAACCCAAGGACGCCTGCAACAACAAAGCAAGTTACCCAAAGAGACCCCAGGACATCTACATCAACAAAGCAAGTTCTTATCTCGACCTCAGTCCCGTCTATGGCGAGGGTGCGCTCTTCGCGTCCGTTTAGTCTTTAAAGCTAACCTTCCCATCGTCTGTAGACAAAGAAACCCAGGACAAAGTTCGTGACAAAACAAAACTAGGACGGGGTCTCCTGTACCCTGACACCTTTGCCGACAAACGACTCGTCCTTGCGCCTGAAGCTACCAGCGCTCTGCTCGTCTTGTTTAGCCGGAACCATAACGTAATAATTCAGTGTTCTGTGGAAGAGTGCCGCTGACGAACCATCTTTAGTATATCGCGGAGAAACTACTGAAGATCAACGAGCGTGGGACGTGGCGCGATCCACCTCCGCAGGATCCGGCTCTTTGCGCGAGACAAGATGACGAAATATTTGAAACAGCGAAATTAATCAAGTATGTTTTCGCCTTCCTTGCTCTCTGATATCCTGGCTTAGGCTTGATTCATTCCATTAGCTGCGGACATTTTATCAGCGCTGTAATGGGGGATTATGTCGCTGGTTTCCTCGGCGCCTCCGAAGGGTGTTTTTGGGATATGAACGCCTTTGATGTAAGTTGTTGTCACTGCCATTGAGTGAGACCACACGATACTTATCAAGGATGTCAATAGGTCATCGACAATTCCGAACTACAAGTGCCACGTGGTCGAGGTAATCATGTCAGTGTCGAGTTCAACGTTCTTTATCGCGTACGTCTGGTTCTTTGTCCTTTGTAGACGCGTTGTCTGAGAGTAAGAATTCCAGTGGCACGCCACAATTTCGGAATCCGATGAGAAGTGGGCGGAGGAACTTTTCGAGAAAGTGTTCGAAGGCAAGCGTTCTGACCAGGTGTGTTCCTACCCGCTCCCATCATGTATACGCTCTAAAGCCATAGTAGCTTACCATGCAAGACCTACCCTGCCTGAAGAAATATATCGCTGCGACGGTTGCTGAGGAACCCCGCGAGAGAACTTTCGCAGGGTAAGATGCAATCCATTGTCATAGGTTAATTCTGACGTCGCATCCATCCAGCCTTAAACGTGGCTCAGACGGCAAATTCTCCGATGATGACATCGCCAAAATCCTCCATCAGGCGACCCATAACCCAGCTGGCGCCTTCGGCGGCCGCAGGACACCAGGAGTAATGAGACTGGTTGAAATTCTGGGCATGGACCAGGCCAGGACGTGGGGAGTATGTACGATGAATGAGTTTAGGAAGTTTTTGGGTCTAAAAGGTTCATCCTTCCCTTACTTTTATTTCAATTCATCTTTGACTCACGATCCCATCGGATTGAAGAATTCAAGACGTTCGAGGAATGGAATCCTAACGAAGAGATTGCGGTACGTCCTGTTTCCATAGTCGACCTTTGGACCTATCATTCATGGCTCTGAAGGATGCTGCACGTCGTTTGTATGGGCACGTCGACAATCTGGAACTCTACGTGCGTGCCTCATTCCAATCATTATTTTCTTCACTCATCTCCTTATAGCCAGGTCTGCAAGCAGAAGAGACAATGCCCCTGAAGCCTGGGTCCCAGTTTGCCTGTGGTTTTACGGTTTGTTTTATCCTATTCCACGTGGATCAACTTTTTACACTTGACCATTCTAGACAACTCGCGGTGTTCTCGGCGATGCTATTGCCTTAGTTCGCGGCGACCGTTTCTATACAGCTGACTTTACGCGTGAGTTATTCTTATTCTTGCGCATCCAATATACGAGCATGATACATGAGGCCGACAGCTGCTAATCTCACAACATGGGGATTCTATGACTGTCAGCGAGATAAGAATAACGGTGGCGCCGGTGGTCAAAGTAAGTGTTGTCTCTAATTGAGTCAGAGCTATTCGAACTGACTTTCCTCTTATCTTAGTCCCGAAACTCTTGTTACGTCATCTACCACGACACTTCCCTTGGGTAATTCCCACCATTTCATAAATCTTCAAATTGATGACAAGCCATTCAGAACTCTGTATACTCCAATTTTCCCTTCTTCACGCCAGTGCACATGAAGACGACATTGGAGGAACGGGGACTTTCTGAGAAGTATGATACCGATCTCAAACTACCCGTCGTGCTACCGGTTCCAAAGGTCTTGAAGACCTTCACCGACATCAAGAGGGTATTTAATAGTCCCTCGTGCTCTGGGAGCGTTTATGACAAAATAGGTTCCGGATCGCTCTTCATGTGGGATGGGGTCTTGAAGTGAGTCATCTTGGGACCAAGCATCGCTGGGCTCCTAGCATTGACATTCTTTCACAGGCGTGACACGGACAGCGCAACGTTGCTGAACGCATTACTCTCGCCGGAGCAGGAGAAGAATCCTATACATCGGCACGCTCTTTCGATCGGAGCTGCTGTACAGGCGAAAATTGAGGAGAAGACGTGGGAGTAAGAGCTTGAACTCACTGCCAAGGCGACGAATTAACGCGTCCGTAGGTATACCAATGTCCAAGGCAAGTACATTGACATCGTCAAGGACGTTATCAACCCGGTGTTTTCGCACCTTGCTGCCGATAAGCTGGTCTGGATTGTTGCTTGTCTTAGTTGTTGCGTTGGGCTAATGGTTGGGATCTTGATAGCTGGGTGTTCCTTTGAAGACAAAAGGCAATGAGAGGGGTGTGTATACCGAATTGGAAATGTTTGACATGCTGGCTACATTGGTGGGTATACCCTTTTTGTGGAACGTCTTTCATTTTGACTTGCCGGCTGAATCATTGTAGGCCAGGTATGTGTCATGGTTCCCCAAAGGGTCGCGAACGCTGATCTTCACCAATTGCCAGCGCTCATCTGTTGTCCTTCAACGACCCTGAGCAGCGCTTCTCTATGAACGAAGCAGCTAAGCAAGTAGAAAGGATTATCAGCGACTTTACTGCAAGTTCTCTAGCGCATATTGCACCCTCGACCGCCCCCGTAAGTGCTGTTCAGGAATTTTGTGCTCCTTGCGTCTCATGGCACTAGAGCTTCCTTGGGGGTGTCTTGGCATACGCTTCATCCTTCGTCTATCCTGAGACGGATAAACCGTGGTACCCGTTCCTGAAAAAAATGGCTAGAAGTGGGCAGCCTCGGGACGGACTCCTGGACAGTATCCTCGGCTTCGCTGTTGGAGTTTCGGTCCTCCACGCCCATGCTGCCGTTCGCGTCGTCGATTTCTACCTTGACGAGGCACGGGATCAGGAAAAATCGCATATCGTTGAGCTGGTAAACAAGAAAGACGCGGGTAGCGCCGCTTTGCTGCGTGGATATGTACGTGAAGCAATGCGTGAGTGGCCCTTGACCTTCTCGCAAAATTTCGCTCATCTTTTCCGCTGCAATTTAGGTCTGAGACCGCCGTTCCCAGGTCGATGGTATGAAGTTCTGGAGAAAGATCAAGATTCTAAGAAGCCGAACAAGATAAAAGATCGTTTTTGGGCAAGCTTCAAGGACGCTCACCTCGACGTAAGTGGCTCTCGAATGATGTTTCGTCTTAACTTTAATAATCGCTGTCTGCCATTTCCAGTCTGAGGATTTCCCTGATCCTCAAATTATCAATCCTAACAGGCTACCCGCTCGCAGCCTGAAAGACCCAATGTTCAACGACTCGCCCAGCGCGACGTACGCTCAGCTCACCATCACGGAGATTCTCAAGGCCGTCTTTAAGTTAAAGAATGTACGCCGAGCAAATGGTGCGGCTGGCAAGCTCACAGGCTTCAAGGAGGTCGTCAATGGGACGGAGACTGATTTTTATATCCAACGCAATGGATGGGTGAGCTCATGGCCGGGATCTTTGCACCTCAAGGTATGTATCTCTTGTTCTCGGTCAGCTGAGTAAAACCCGTTTATCTGACTCTACATCATTCCAGTACGATGCTTGATTTGGCTGCTAGTAACCTGAAGCGTGTATCGTCGCTTGAATTGTCACTTACATATACCCATCCAATATAATCTTCTTAGATGGTCTTCATGAGAGGCTAAATTATATAAGTGTATCGCTAGTTGCGATTGACGGAGGCCTTTGGGAAGGGAACTGGTTGAAAAGGTTCGGATGGAAGCGTCTTGGGTACTGGTTTACCTGGGTCGCGGAGTCACGAGAGAGCGACACACGTGTCCGTGGATCCTTCCCTACTCCAACAGACTCCACCAGATGACCGTTCAACTGATGGTTTGTCGGTTCTGCCTTACCAAGGTGATGACGAACCTCACGGTTCCAACCTCCGAATTGCGTTGATCATCAGGAGGGGGGTCTATAAAGGTGCGCCTCATCGAACTCCTCCTTTCCACTCCCGTGGAAACTAAAATGGTGTTGAAGCTCTTCGGATACCACCTCTCGACCCCCACCGCTACCGTCGTGATGGTCTTGCGCGAGAAGAAGATTCCATTCGAGTTCGTGCCGGTGGACATCACAAAAGGCGAAAACAAGTCACCTGCGTACCTCGAGAAACAGCCTTTCGACCAGGTTCCTTATCTCGTACGTCAACCCATCTATGCGATCCTTCCGTGCGTTCGCTAACGCCTCCGCAGGACGACGATGGGTTCATCGTGTACGAGAGCCGCGCGATCGCCCGATATATCGAAGCCAAGTTTCCGAACCAGGGACCGAAGCTCGTACCGACGGGATTGAAGGAGAATGCGCTCTTCGAGCAAGCCGCCTCCGTCGAGCTGAGCCACTTTGACCCCTATGCTTCCAAGGCCGTCCTTGAGAAACTCTTGAAGCCGTATGTGTCTTCCAGAAACCCAGCGTACACGACACCCTCACTGATTCATCCTAAACGTCAATAGGTTCAAAGGATTGACCCCCGACATTGTTGTTTTCGACCACCTCATCAGCGAACTGGGCAAGAAGCTCGACGTATATGAAGCCATCCTCTCGAAGCAGAAATATATCGCCGGCAATGTAAGCAACTCTTCCATCGATAACAGCCTTCAACGGTAACATACATACACTCAGGAATTCACCCTCGTGGACATCTTCCACCTCCCTTTCGGTGCAAGACTCGCCGATGCTGGAAGTCAAATCCTTTCCGACCCGTCGTGGCCTAATGTGGCAAGGTACGGCTCTGATTTGGGTACGTACGACATCCTCTGACAGAAGCGTGTACTCAGGTGGTGGAAGGACATTTCTGAGAGGGAATCTTGGGCTCCTGTATCGAAGGGTGTCATCGAAAGCAATGCGTAACACCCATTCATTGTCGAATACTAATGTATAAGTAGATTTCAATGCGATTTGTACAGCTATTTTTCCACTTGCAATCGATCAACGCGATCGCGCCAATACCCATGGCCATGGTCTGGCTTTCTCCCCATCTCTATGATGTGTGTAATCTTATCTCGGTTATGTCAAACGGGAAAAGTCAGCTGCATTATGTGCGCGAGGCTCCCGTTGCATTGAAGCCGACCCTTCGTCGAATGTTGTAAATCTCGTTCTCCGCAAGCCTTTGAACCCTTGTTAACTATTGCCCGTCTTCAGGTGACTAATCGCTAAGCGGGCGTCTCGGAGGTTTTTCTTTCTTGAACCCCAGGAACTCGAATGTGGCGGTGACGGTCTTGACTTTTGTGTTCTCGTGGAAGTCCATTCTGCGTAAACAACCAAGTGGTAAGGCGACAGAACAATGTGTGTGGAAATGCGAGCGTACCTTGGCTTTAGTGCACGCACAACAGTGCCATCGCCTGTCTGCGAGTTTTGTTTGGGGCGGTGGATGAGAAACTTGGGGATGTTGTGTAGGAATGAATTGAAGTAGTGGTCAATGTCATAAAATGGCTCGTGGATGAAGGCTGCCATTGGCATGTTGTGATATCTTTCGAAGGTGTTTGAAGAAACGGAAATGCGCGAAGCCCATTAAGAATGAAACACGACCAGCGCGTCCTGGAAGGTTCTTGATGAAGTATCACTTTTAGGAAAGGATCGTGGAGCTTTATCAGACAGACTAAGAGAACGATGGATGGTCGGATAAATTCCCGCGGGATCAGAAAGTTCGAGAATATTCGCCAAGTGGGCATGGTTGCCCTCCAAAGCCAAACGTGTTCCCTGGAAATACGAAGGCGGAGGCAGTTGGCACAGCTGATGTCGTCGCAGCTGACAATTTTGACTTACTAATCGAAGTGAGGTATGATGACTGCCATGCGTCCGATGATCGGCCAAGGATTCAGACGGGCCGGCTAAGTTATAAAGCTACGCGTTTATCATATACCAACCCACCCAACCCTTCGTACTTCCACCAATACTTAAATGGTCCTCAGGCTCTTCGGATACGCCCTCTCGACCTGCACTGCTCGCGTCGCGACGGTCTTGCGCGAGAAGAAGATTCCATTCGAGTTCGTGCCGGTGGACCTCAGAAAGGGCGAACACAAAACACCTGCGTACCTCGAGAAACAGCCTTTTGGTCAGGTCCCTTACCTCGTAAGTCCGCACAGCGACGTGATTTTCCCCTGCATCCTCTAACACCCATAGGACGACGATGGTTTCATCGTGTACGAGAGCCGTGCGATCGGCCGTTACCTTGACGCCAAGTTTCTGAATCAGGGACCGAAGCTCGTACCGACGGGATTGAAGGAGAATGCGCTCTTTGAGCAAGCCGCCTCCGTCGAGCTGAGCCACTTCGACCCCTATGCTTCCAAGGCTGTCTTTGAGAAGGTCTTCAAGCCGTATGTATCTTCCAAAGGCAATCGCCCACGACATCCTCACTGATTTACCCTAAACGGCTCTAGGGCTAGAGGATTGACCACCGACATTGCTGTGTTCGACAACCTCATCAGCGAACTGGACAAGAGGTTGGATGTCTATGAAGTCATTCTTTCGAAGCAGAAATTTATTGCTGGCGATGTAAGCAACTCTTGGGGCAGTGGATGAAGGCCATCGATGGTAACCCGCATACATCCAGGAATTCACTCTCGTGGATATCTTCCACCTTCCTTACGGTGCAAAACTCGCCGTTGCGGGAAGTCAAATACTTTACGACCCGTCGAGGCCCAATGTAGCAAGGTACGTTTTGATATTGTGATGCACGACATCCTCTGACAGACCCGTGTACTCAGGTGGTGGAAGGACATCACTGAGAGAGATTCTTGGGCTGTTGTATCGAAGTGTGTCATCGAAAGCAATGCGTAGAATACATAGCTGTCCAATCGTAGGTGAGTGTGACGAGTGGCTGCAAGTTATAAACTTGTTCTCCGCTCAATTGTAATCAGATATCGCGAACCCGTACCAACCACATATGTAGACCAATCCGTAGACCAATTTGTGCTGGTGGCGAGAGGGTAGTTGCAACCTTGGAAGTCGGGGTGACGGGACGGTGTAGTACTTTCGAAACGGACTTGTCCCTGGCGCGGTTGTATCAATATTTTTCAACATTTGTACTGTAGGATACGATTTAACCAAGATTTCACATGAATTTACCCGAAGGAAAATCAGAAGGAGCAGCGGAAATCGAACGAGACTAGCAATGGGAAGATTTTGTCTCCTCACGCTCCTACTTGGGTATATTCCAGGCGTCAACAACAAACGATGGTTACTCTCTTAAATGGACAGAGCTTCAGCAAGAACGTCATACCATCTGTGAATGAAGAAAGCTCGCCTCCACGCCCGGCGGGAGCTGAAATGCCCTCGAGAACTTTCCGTACCGCCGCTCGCGTACAATTCACCCGCTCTCTTCGCGCTCTTCTAGATCTTGCTCTCCGATAAGGCAACAGAACAAAGTGAGTGGAAATGCGGGCATACCTTGGCTTTAGCACACGAACAGCGCCATCGCCTGTCTGTGGGTTTTGTTGGGGGCGGTCGATTGTAGGAATTAATTGAAGTAGCGGCCAAAGAAATAGGATGGCTCGTATACGAGGGCTGCCATTGAAATATTATGAGGAATAAGAATAGATAGGTGATTCGTGAGATCTCTAGTATTTGAAGGTCTTCGAGAAAATGGGAATGGGTAAGGCCCAGTAAAGTCCATTAAATTGAAACACCACCTGCATCTTCCACGCCTCGGCGGGTTCCAGATGAAATAACCCTTTTAGCGGGGCTTCGTCAGAGCCAAAATGGAATGTGTCCAGAAGAACTTCAAGAAGAGCGCACGGACGCCCTGGACTCAGTCACGTGAGGTAGACTATGTCCGACGGTTCTCAACTTCTCATCTACTACCACGCATCCCTCGTCGGCCTTGAAACAAGGTCTGAGTCCACCCCCGACCTCTCCAATAGATAGATTTCTTTGCCAAGTGATTTCGGTTGCCCTCCAAAGCCAAAACGTTGACCTGTCATGGGTTCCCCGATCGGAGTCCTCCCATGATGATATGGTGAGAAACGTCCCTCTAACGTTCCTGGACCTCAGATAAAAATGGTTCAGAACACGGAGGCAGTTGAAAGACATAAATAGAGTAGCCACGACCACCCGCCATGACCGTTCAGCGGACGAACGATTTGTCGGTTTTGGCTCGGGGATGATGAATGCCATGCTTCCGATGAACGGCCGAGGAGGGCTCTGAAGGTACGGGTTCATTGACATTCATCCTCTCCACATACCAACCCATCCTTCTTCACTCCCACCGAAACTTAAATGGTCCTGAGGCTCTTCGGATCCCACACCGCAACCTGCACCGCTCGCGTTGCGACGGTCTTGCGAGAAAAAAGGATTCCATTCGCGTTCGTGCCGGTGGACCTCAGAAAAGGCGAACACAAAACACCTGCATACTTCGAGAAACAGCCTTTCGGTCAGATTCCCTATGTTGTAAGTCCGGACAGCGACAGGGACCTACCGCGCATTCGCTAACGATGTCACAGGACGATGACGGCTTCATCGTGTACGAGAGCCGCGCGATTGCCCGATACCTTGACGCCAAGTTCCCGCATCATGGACCAAAGCTCATACCGACGGGTTTGAAGGAGAACGCGCTCTTTGAGCAAGCCGCCTCTACTGAGCTGAGCCACTTCGACTCCTATGTTTCCAAGGCTGTCTTTGAGAAGCTCTTCAAGCCGTATGTATCTTCCAAAAGCCATCGCCCACGTTATCCTCACTGATTCACTTCAAACGTCTCTAGGCTAAGAGGATTGACCACCGACATGGCAGTATTCGACAGCCTCATCAGTGAGCTAGGGAAGAAGCTGGACGTGTATGAAGTCATTCTTGCGAAGCAGAAATATATCGCTGGCGATGTAAGCAACTTTTCGTTGCATCCTTTCATCAAATCGTAACACGATAGATTCAGGAATTCACCCTCGTGGACATCTTCCACCTCCCATACGGTGCAAAACTCGCCGTTGCTGGAAGTCAGATCCTTTCCGACCCGTCCAGGCCCAATGTGGCAAGGTACCTATTGATATTACGATGCATGGCACTCTCTGACAGACCCGTGTACTCAGGTGGTGGAAGGGCATCGCTGGGAGAGATTCTTGGGCTGTCGTATCCAAGGGTGTCATCGAAAGCAACGCGTAATATTAATGCATAACTGGATGTTTAATATCAATGTGAGCGAGTATGTATAAAAACTTGTCCTCGATTCAATTGTGATCGAGCACCGCGAACCTGCAATTGCTGTGTGCTAAGGCTGAAGTTCACAACACATATATGCATTCAACTCGATCGATCAATTACCAAAGAACGCAATATAGTTCGAAGGGAAGGATTAGCACGAGACATAGACACGATGATGCAGCTGTTTGGTGAGCGCGTCAACTTGTCCCTACCCTGGAGTATACCATCATCCACGGAATTCGTATCCTTATCCACGTGCAAATTCCACGTAGCGTTCCACCCACGTTGAAGACGTGATCTGCGTCTGGATCGAAAGTATCGAACCCAAAAGGAACAACTTGAAAGCAATACAGTTACGCACGTGAAGGTACCAGCTCTCGTCATCAGGGAAATTGGGCAACGCATTCGGCTTTGTGCCCAAAGCAGCCCCAATACGCTGCCATGACCGTGCGTACATGAGACGATTTGCTTTGGTCGATTCATATGACACGCACATGAGGAACGATGGTATGGGCTTCCCTCAACGTCAGCTTCGTTTCGCGGAGGGCTTGGTCAAGTCCTTGCTTCTTCAGGAATGTCATGAATGGCTTCGAGTTTTCATAGAGGGCGCCTATGTCATCGGTTACGAGAAACATGAGGGACTTGAGATTCCCTGATATTTCGGTGATGAGGATGTCATGATTCTACACACGCATAGTCTGAGCTCGAGCGACGTACCAGAATCCCTCACCTTCCTTTTTTCCATCGCCTGACGAATAAGCTTGTTTGTAACACTGCGGCCTGCCTCGGAAGCCTTGCCATCTTGTTGGACCGTAACTCAGTTCATGAAGTAACCGACGATAGCGGCGGTGTTGCTTTCCGCGAGGAAAGGTGCCCAATGTGTCAGGACACCCCGCATCCCAACATAGTTTGCGTCCAAAATATTGGACACCTCGATGCGGTCGAACCGGATGGACGCAGGGAGGTCATGCATGGATAACAGGTCTTCCCGAATGGCGAGCGTGAGCTTGCAAGCGTCACTGCAGTAGACTTTGAACGCGATACGGAATTGACGAAGACGCCGAGAAAATGTGCGGAGCTCTTGAGAGAGGAAGAAATAGAGACATCCGTAGATGTCCTCGGCTTGAGCTCCGTGTGCTTTACCTACCTTTATGACCGCGTCAAGGCTGTGAAACCATTAGAATGGACCTTTGCTAAAAACGATTGTGGACTCAACTCCCAGCCCATGAGAGGGTCCGCGAAGTCTGTCTGTAACCATTTGCCTTCGGGTGAGAAAAGAGAAGGATTTGGGACGTTGAAATGGGAGTTCGGAGCACCAAAAGGAAGGACGATGCCGAAGCGACGGAACTCCTGGAACGCAACTAGATGAGATGACCTCAACCTTGCATACATCCGTTCTCGGAAGTCACGCCGGGAAGGGGCGGTCCTCACTCGGTCGTACTCGCCTTGCACGTCGTCGAGTGACAAGGACGATGACATGCAGTGTAATAATTGTCGCATCACATCCTGGGGAAGGATGCAGGACAAGGTGGAGCCAGGGCCGAGAGGAAAGGCATTTGCTGTTGGGCAGTTTTGCGTCACGAACGATGAGAGAGTCGACAAGAGTCTGAGACGATACTCCCCGGGCATGAAAGCCGAGTACCAGAAATGAAGGGCGATGTCGGCCGCGATCGCTTTATCTCGGATGGTTCCCAAGATAAGAAGGAGGACCAAGTTGCGGCAGACGACGGGCGATGCGCCGTCGTTGATGATGATGTTGAGATTTCCTGAATAATCGGATGGGAGAGCGTTTATCGTGCATACGACGTGGCGAAGAGAACCAGAGGCTAACGGTGGGTGCCATCGGCGATGGTGTGGAAGGAAAATATTCTGGGGTACATACCGACGTAGGCTAGTGAAAAGTCGCGGGTCGAGTCCTTTTCATTGCACGCTAGGTTGATCACATCCGTAGCAGGCATATTTCCCCACCTGTGCAGCACGTCAGTCAGCACTCTTCTAAATCATAATTGTAATGAAATGGCGACTGGCATACAATGAGATTCCCGTTGAAAACTCTTCGCGTTTCTTTTGCTCGAACTCTTGGCCAAGGGTGCCACTTCCAAAATCGACGAACGAGGGAAGACGGTTTTCAGCGACGCATGCTGGAGTCCAGTCGTCGGACCTCATGGGATTCTTGCAGTCTATTCAGAGGTTAGAACAATTTGGCGCTGGCTAACAAGCGCCGAGAAATGGCACTTACCTCGCTTATGTTGACGCCAATGCACTTTTTGACACTCCTACATGGTGCAGTACGAGGAGAAAGGCGACTAAGAGGTAACGGTCACTTACTTGAGAACAGTACGACACAAGTTTACATGCACTACACGCCTTCGTGCCTGGCTTCAAACACGCCATGTATTTGGCCGCCTCTACGTTTGCGCACGGAAGAGATTCCAGGGGCGGATACGTTGGCTTGATGTCAGGCACCGATTTCAAGAGTGCTTCTCGGACAAGGTCCGGGTTGGACGTGTCGAGGCCCTTCAGTTCCAATTTGCTCGCAAAGTCGCTGACCGGGTCGGGAGGAATGCTACGGATATTTTTGTTCTTGAGAGATAGGTCGCGGTTGTGCTGGCGTTCTGCCTCGTCTATCATCTCTTTGGGAAATAGAGAGAGGAGGTTGGTTAATTCGTCCATTGTGTGGGAAATGTGGGGAAGGGAATTAAACCTGAAAGCGCAGTCGACCGAACCCCATTTTGTACCAAGTTATGCTGTACTGCCTGCAGGCAATCGAACCTTGAATTCCCGGTCAACATTTCTCGGAGAAGATCTGGATCGATAACCTTATCATGTCACAATCTGAAGGAACTTTCCGAGAGAGTAGCCTAGCGCCTGTTCGAAGCGTGGTGTTGATTCATCATGATCAAGGTTTGCTGTTGCCCCAGGAGTCCAACTCGAGCGTTCGAATCCAGAGTGTCGGCTTAAGGATTAGTCAGCATTATCTGGTCGTAATTGGATGCACAGAACAATACTTGGCACCGAAATATTGAAGAAATATTGAAAAGTATTCCAGTTATTTTCAAGATTTCTTTTCCGTCTTTTTCCTTGAAAAATCCAAAAGAGCATTGAAAAGATTTCCATAGAATATGCCCAAACAAGGAAATTCCTCAGATAGCTTTTCAATATCTTACCCGTTTCTGAGAAAGAAAGATGCAAAAAATGTCGTAATAATAATTGGACTACATACTTCTTCAATATTTTTTCAATATCTCAGCACCAAATACTGTTTCTGTGCATCCAGTGTAATGCGACCAGATAATGCTGACTAATCCTTCCGAGTATTGATTACTGTCGCGATCGGCTCCTGTCGTCCTCGAGGTTAAGGAGAGTAAGTAGGCTGGCGGGATCGGTTTTCCGGAATGGGGTAATGGTGGTGGTCTGTGTGCATTTGTGATGAGGCAGTGCAGCTGAGTGATGAACCGCGCTGGTCCGTCTTAAACATACTCAATATTACCTGCTTCGTTTCAGTCTGTGTGCCTGCCCGAGTTGCAAGCACGTATGCCTCACGAAGACGGCTACTGCACTCCACCCGTGCATGTATCGAGCTTGAACAACTCCTTGAAGCCTTCGTTGACCTTAAGTTGGACATGGACGAACCTTGGACAAGCCTTGGACAGCAAGACGCCTCTCGAGGACGCGTACGAGGATCAATCGCATCCGACAACTACTGAGGTGCGTTGCTAAGCGACAGCCGGAAAAAGCGTTGCGCGGAAGGCGGTTCATCGAACGTTCATCACTCAGCTCCACTGCCTCATCGTCAATGCATACAAACCACGGTCCACCACGTACTGGACCATTACCCCATTCTTAAAATACCGATCCCACCGGCGTACTTACTCTCGTGAACCTCGAGGACGGCGGGAGACGACGGTAAGTAACTTAATATGATGGTCGTAATACTGACTAATCCTTGAGCTGACTCGGTCTGGATTCGAACGCCCAAGTTGGACTCCTGGGGCAACAGCAAACCTTGATCACTATGAATCAACACCCCGCTTCGAGCAGGCGCCTACTCTCTCGGCAGGTTCCTTCGGATTGTGGAATATTAAGGTTTTCGATACAGATCTTCTCCCAGAAAAGTTGACAAGGTTCGATTGCCTGCAGGCGGCAGTACAGCATGACTTGTTACAAATTGGGATTCGGTCGACTGCGCTTCCAGCTGCAGGTTTCATTCCCTTCCCCACACCATGGACGAATAAACCAACCTCTTCTCCCTGCTTCCCAAAGAGATGAGGGACGAGGCAGAACGCCAGCACAATCGCGACCTATATCTCAAGAACAAAAATATCCGTAGTATCCTTCCCGAACCGGTCAGCGACTTTGCGAGCAAATTGGAACTCCAGGGCCTCGACACGTCCAACCCAGACCTTGTCCGAGAAGCGATCTTGAAATCGATGTCTAAGGTCAAACCGAAGTATCCGCCCCTAGAAACGCTGCCGTGCGCAAACGTAGAGGTGATCAAATACAAGGCGTGTCTGAAGCCAGGCACGAAGGCGTGTAGTGCATGTAGACTCGTGTCCTACTGTTCTCCAGGAAGTGGCCGTTACCTCGTAGCTCCCCCTCTCATCTGCTGCACCATGTAGGAGTGTCAAAAGGTACATTGGCGTCAACATAAGCAAGGTAAGCGCCATTTCTCAGCGCTTAGTCGCCAGTGCCAGATGGTTCTAAACCATTCGCTAGGCTGCAAGAATCCCATGAGGTCGGATGGATGGACTCCAGCATGGGTCACTGAAAACTGCCTTCCCTCGTTCCTTGATTTTGGAGGCGGCACCTTTGGCCAAGAGTTGGAGCAAAAGAGACACGAAGAATTTTCAATGGGAATCTCATTGTATGCCAGTTGCCATTTCGCTACGATTATGGTTTAGAGTGCTGAATGACGTGCGGGGCAGGTGGGGAAATATGCCTGCTACGGATGTGATCAACCTAGCGTGCAATGAAAAGGATTCGGCCCGCGACTTTTCCCTGGCCTATATCGGTATGTACATGAATATTCTCCCTCTACACCATCGCTGATGGCACCCACGATTAGCCTCTGGTGACCTTCGCCACGTCGTGTGCGCGATAAACGCCCTCCCATCCGATTATTCAGGAAATCTCAATATCCTCGTCAACGATTGCACATTGCCCGTCGTCTGCCGCAACCTGATTCTCCTTCTCATCTTGGGAATCATCCGGACGAGGCGATCGCGGCCGACATCGCCCTTCACTTCTGGTACTCGGCTTTCATGCCCGGGCAGTATCGTCTCAGACTCTTGTCGATTCTCTCATCGTTCGTGACGCAAAATGGCCCAGTGGCAACTGCCTTTTCTCTCGGCCCGCACTCCACATTGTCCTGCGCCCTTCCCCCGGACGTAATGCCCCAATTCTCACACTGCGTATCCTTGTCCTTGTCACTGGATGACGCGCAAAGCGAGTACGATCGAGTGAGGACCGCCCCTTCCCGGCGTGACTACCGAGAACGGATGTATGCAAAGTTGAGGCCGTCTCATCGAATTGCGTTCCAGGAGTTCCGTCGCTTCGGCATCGTCCTTCCTTTTGGTGCTCCGAACTCCCATTTCAACGTCCCAAATCCTTCTCTTTTCTCACCCGAAGGCAAGTGGTTACAGACAGACTACGCGGACCCTCTAATGGGCTGGGTGTTGAGTCCACAAGCTTTTCTCACAAAGTTCTATTCTAACCATCTCACTGGCACAGCCTTGACGTGGTCGTAAAGGTAGGCAAAGTACACGGAGCTCAAGCCGAAGACATCTACGGATGTCTCTATTTCTTCCTCTCTCAAGAGCTGCGCACATTTTCTCAGCGTCTTCGTAAATTCCAGATCGCGTTCAAAGTCTACTGCACGGATGCTTGCGAGCTCTCGCTATCCATACGGGACGACGAATTATCGGCACATGCCCTCCCGGCATCCATCCGTTTCGACCGCATCGAGGTGTCTAATATTTTGGACGCAAACTACGTCGGGATGCGAGGTGTCCTGACACATTGGGCACCTTTGCTCGCAGAAAGCAAAACCGCCGCTATCGTCGGTTACTTCATGAACTGGCCAGCGGTCCAACAAGATGGCAAGGCTTCCGAGGCAGGCCGCAGTGTTACCAAAAAGCTTATTCATCAGGCCGTGGAAAGAAGGAAAGTGAGGGATTCTGGTACGTCGCTCGAGCTCAGACTATGCGTGTGTAGAATCATGACATCCTCGTCACGGAAATATCAGGGAATCTCAAGTCCCTCATGTTCATCGTAGCCGATGGCATAGACGCCCTTTATGAAAACTCGAAGCCATTCATGACGTTCCTGAAGAAGCAAGGACTTGACCAAGTCCTCCGCGAAACGAAGCTGACGTTGAGGGAAGCCCATACCATTGTTCCCCATGTAGGTGTCACGTGTATCGACCCGCGCGTATTGTTTAACGGATGTACGGACACACGGCAGCGTATCAGGGCTCGGTTTGGCGCAAAACGGGGTGCGTTGCCCAATTTTCCTGATGATCAGAGCTGGTACCTTCACGTACGTAGCCAAAATACATGCAAGTTGTTTCTGTTGGGTTTGAACTTTGAACCCAGACGGAGCTCAAAGGCTCAACCTGGATGGAACGTTACGTGGAATTTGAACGTGGATAGGCTGCGAACAGGGTAGTATATGTGGGACCAGGTCGCTGCGTGCACGTAGACCCTAGCCAAACAGTACCATCGTCTGGTGCTTAGCAAGATCTATATCTTGTGCTAAACCTGATCAAGTCGAACTGTATTACGTTCCTTTGTCCCATATGATTGCTCGGTCAACTTGGACGCCCATGTGTTGTGAAGCCTTGAGCACATAGCTATTGCGGGTTCGCGATGCTCGATTACAGAGAAGTTGGACGCCTATCTAGCGGCAGAGTTTTCAGCCTCGAGCCGACCGTCTTCCCTCGTTCGTCAGTTCTGGAAGTGGCACTTTTGGCCGAGCAAAGGGCCCGGGAACGCGACGAGTCTTCATCGGGAATCTCATTGTATGTCAGTCGTCGTTTCACTGCGATTATGGATTAGAGTGGTGACTGACGTGCTACGCAGATGGAGACATATACCCGCTACGGATGTAATTAACCTAACGTGCAATGAAAACCATCGCCGATGGCGCCCACCGGTAGCCTCTGATACTCGAAACCACTCATGGTGTTACTGAAGAAGCTCACACCCAGTGCTTGATATGGTGCAGCTGCCCTTGTTACAACTCGCGCAGGTGGTGTCTGGAACTTCGACGATGTGTACTACTGTAGATGTCGACGTGACTTTTGTGAGGTTCGTGCTGATTGAATCAGAGAGGAGTCCCCGGAACTCTGGCGCATTCCCATTTCATAAAAGGAAATAAAGGGGCTTCTCTGATGAAGAAAAAAGTCAGGTTTCGCGTAGGGACAAAAATGGGAGGACTACGGGGACATACACTGAGTTTGAGGCGTCGTCAGGTCCTGTCCTTCCACTGCTGGGCGGATGTTCTGGCTTGGCGTCTTCGGGACGTTCCTTGGATGCCATAGAGAGCCATCGTGAAGGTCTGGTGGTGGTGACGTGCATGGTCGTGAGGCGTCAGACATACCTCCGCATCCCCCTCGTAACCGCACCGTGAAACCACATCCGACCCGATCGAAAAGGACGACCCCCACTCACTGCAGCCTCGGCCTCGCTTTCGTGATCCAGGTGTCGACAGCTCCCTCGGGTGCAGGCCAAGAGAAGCTGAGAGTTGCTTGTAATGTGGCGTGTCTGGTGCGGGCAATATGGGCTCTGATCAGAATTCGGGTTACAGAAGAGTAGGCTCGTCCTCAGGCTGGGATCGAGAAGAGGTGGAAGGTTGGTGAGGGATGCGCACAATGGGAGCAGGAGCCGAAAGAGGGGAATCAGTAGGCGTGTCGGGGCTGCGTGGCACAGCGTCAGTACAAGCCACGTGATTGAGAAGACTTGCTTTCAACCAGAGACGAACTGGCGATCGAGTGGACCGTTGACATGGCATTGGATTTGGGACGGGGTATCAAGCCCCGGGGACGGGTTTGACGAGGGGGATGAAAAATCTTACCCGTAACCCGCACGGGGGGTAGGGACGGGTACGGGTAAGGCCTTAAGGGTTATATTGTTCTCTCGAACCGCCTACCAACCCATCCAACCCTTTCCACTCCCATAGAAACAAAAATGGTGTTGAAACTCTACGGATTCCCCCTTTCGTCCGTCGCGACGGTCTTGCACGAGAAGAAGATTCCATTCGAGTTCGTGCAGGTAGATATCAAAAAAGGCGAACACAAGTCACCTGCGCACCTTGAGAAACAGCCTTTCGGTCAGGTCCCTTACCTCGTAAGTCCGCACAGCGATGTAATCCTTCCTTGCGTTCGATAACAATGCGCAGGACGACGACGGCTTCATCTTGTACGAGAGCCGTGCGATCGCCAGATATATCGAAGCCAAGTTCCCGAATCAAGGACCGAAGCTCATGCCGACGGGGTTGAAGGAGAAAGCGCTCTTTGAGCAAGCCGCCTCCGTCGAACTAAGTCACTTCGACGCCTATGCTTCCAAGGTTGCTTTTGAGAAGATCTGGAAGCCGTATGTACCTTCCAAAAGCGGTCGCCCACGAGATCCGAGTCACTTATTCACCCTAAATACATCCAGGTTGAGAGGTTTGACTCCCGACATTGCTGTGTTCGACAACCTCATCAGCGAACTGGGCACGAAGCTGGACGTGTATGAAGTCATTCTCTCGAAACAGAAATATATCGCTGGCGATGTAAGCAGCTCTCCCGTCGATAACGACCAATGGTGACGTGCATACATTCCAGGAATTCACTCTCGTGGACATCTTCCACCTCCCATTCGGGGCAAGACTTGCCATTGCTGGAAGTCAAATCCTTTTTGACCCGTCAAGGCCCAACGTGGCAAGGTTCGTTTTGATACCTCGATCCACGACATGCTTTGACAGACCCGTGTACTCAGGTGGTGGAAGGACATCACAGGGAGAGATTCTTGGGTTGTCGTATCGAAGGGAGTCATCAAAAGCAATCCCTCAGTGTTGAATACCAATGTATAACGAGATTTCAATCACGGTGTACTAGTAGGTCAAAGTTGTATTTACTAAGGGTTCACGGTCCAATTGCGATGACAATGCGATCAATCAACGCGATCACGCCAATACCTATGATCTATGGCAACAGGCTTTCGCTCGTAGTGGTCACCAAACTCGCGCACCCCGAGAGGAGATCACGATGCATCTAATTTAATCTCGGCTAATGAGAAGTCAGCTTCATTACGTGCGCATAGTTCTCCTCGCGTAGCTCGGCGAATGTTGTTGGATAGTGCCGACAATCCGGACCAAGTTGACTGTCAAAGTGCATACTGTTTTATCGTTTACCCGAAAAATGCCGCAAATCCAGGCAAACGCAGAGTACAACATGGAGGTCAGGCCCGGGAGCCTCGGGACAGACGTCCAATTGAGCGATTGTCGACATAGTCCCGCTTAGTATATATATTTCGCGGGTGACGTGGCACCAGCTGCTTCTGTATAACAAGTGAATGGGGGCGTCCTACCGGACTGTTCTCGTTCATTTCTGATGCTTTCAAACCGAGCCCTGAGCTAGTGTTGCTTCTTTGGGGACCTTAGACGAATTCAAAGTTTGCATGAAGTGGTGGCAGAGAATGATTCTGAGCTCGTTGATCACACCGATCATGACGAGGATTTCTTTGATCCAGAGGAAATCAGAAATCGCATCGCATTATATGAATCATGATAGATTAGGGTACGGATATCTCGAAATGTCAGCCAATGTCGAAGCCTCACATATCACTTTGCTCCAATCCCCGTCAAAACCTTGAACACATCCTCCTGTCTCTCCTTGAACGCCCTCAGACTCGTCAACCCAAGACTCAACGCATTGATCCGGTTCATAAACGCCACCGCCCTTCCCTCCACGCTCCTCCTACCTTCCTCCTCGCCTCTCCTGATGAGGTTAGCACCCACACCCTCTTCCAACATCGTCCTCACCCGTTCCATCCTCGGTACCGGGATATCCTCACCCCTAACCGCAAAATCCATCGCCGTCTGATTATCCTGCTCCTCGATCTCCCTTGCCTGCTTCCCAATCGCGCCGAGCTCCATCATGAACGGACGTAGCTGGGGTGGACAATCCGCCAGCGTCAGGGGTTGGCCGAGGACACCGACGACAGCACCGTCGGGGGTCACGGCGTTTGTGGCGATGTCGAGGATGGCGAAGGCGACGGAGGCAAAGTAGGCACGTGGGGGGTCGCGTTTCAGGAGGGCGCGTAGCGAGGGGTGGCGATCGAGGGCATCGGCGAGGGATGCGTAGAGGGTTTCGCGGATGAACTCGATGGCGGGTGAGTCGGGTGCTAGGATTGTGGGGGATGAGCTGCGAGCCCCAAACTTGGGGGAGCGTGAGCTGGACGGGCTGGGTGGTGGCATGAGGTGGGAGGATGAATGTGGTGGTGGTGATGGTGGGAGTGGGGAGTGTGGTCGGGAACGTTGGGGCGATGGTTGTGGAGAGGGCGGTGGAGTGGCTTCGTACATTGGTGGAGGGACGAACGAGGCTGTCTTTCTAGGACCCGGTGCGGCCCCCGTATCGATAGCTGCTTGTAGATCGGACGCGAAGCGGTCCTGGAAGGAACGCCGCTGACTTATTTCAATCGCAACTGCACGTAGATCAGCTGAAATCCCGTGGATTATGGGTGGTGTCGGCGGGGAGATCGGTTCGAGGCCACAGATGATCCGAACCAGGTCATGCTGGTGCTCGGGGAGAAGCCCTTGAATCGACGGTACCGTGCTGGCCCAGACCCGTAGGAACTGAATAAAGGCTGGAGGGCAATTCTCGGTCGATAATTCGGTTGGTTGTGCGTTCTTCTCCGTCCGTGGAAGGGGAACTGACGGGGGGTTCGTCGTGCTTCGGAGCGCACCAAAGTAGAGACACAGAGCCGGACCCGTTCGGATTAGTTGTGAGCTACGAGATGGTGCAAGCTAAGGAGAGCGCTGACCTGTTATCATCAGGTCCCCTTCAGCGCTGCTGAGAATGTCGGCATCGAGAAGACGTTCGATTTTAGCTTGTGCCAATGACGATTTTAGATAGCGATGAAAGCTGTCCTGGATGTACTGTTCGGATAGCTGAGTAGACTGGGGCATAACGGTATCGTCGTCGGAGTGGTGGTATGGCGTCAGTAGTGAACTTGGTCACAGCCACGCGGCAATGATGAGGCAGTGCAGCTTAGTCACAGGGATGGACTGCGCTTCCGCAGGCTTCCGTCTTCTGCGCAATGTTTTTTTCGGCCGTCGCTTAACAACACACTCCCTTCAGTGTCGTCCTGGCCTTAGCCTTTCGGGTAGCTTTCATCCAGGTATTCTTGTCGGGGTCCGCCTGGCTCTCTGACGGACGCGACCGATCCCCGTCCTATATGGGCGTCTAACTGTAGCTATAGGCCAAGGCTCGTTCATGGGGCCAACTTGAGGTCAACTATGGAGATGTTCAAGCATGACGCATCCACAAATGGTAGTCGTCTTCTCGAGGCCGCTGCATTGGAAGAGTGCGATACAGTGCGAAACCAGTCCTGTGCACGTAGGCCCGCAAGCAAACCTTGATGAATGAACTGCTTCGAGTAGGCGTCTACCCTCTTGGCAAGCTCCTTCAGATTGCGATATGATAAGGTTATCGATATCGATACAGATCTTCTCGCGAGAAACGTTGACGCGGAATTCGAGGTTCGATTGCCTGCAGGCAGTACAGCATATGACTTGCTATAAAATGGGCTTCGGTCGACTGCGCTTTCAGGTTTCGTTCTTTTCCCCACACCCCACACAATGGACGAATTAACTAACCTCCTCTCTCTAGTTCCCAAAGAGATTGTAGACGATGCAGAACGCCAGTACAATCGCGACCTATCACTCAAGAACAAAAATATTCGTAGCATTCCTCCCGACCCGGTCAGCGACATGGCGAGAAAATTGCAACTCAAGGGCCTCGACACATCCAACCTGGACCTTCTGAGAGAAGCGGTCTCGAAATCCGTGTCTAACATGAAGCCGCCGCACCCTCCCCTAGAATTGCTGCCGTGCGCAAACATAGATGCCACCAAGTACAAGGCGTGTCTGAAGCCAGGCACGAAGGCTTGTAGTGCATGTAAACTCGTGTCGTACTGTTCTCAAGTAAGTGACCGTTCCCTCTTAGCTCCCTTTCCCCTCGTGCTACATCATGTAGGAGTGTCAAAAAGTGCATTGGCGTCAACATAAGCAAGGTAAGTGCCATTTCTCAGGGCTTCATCGCCAGCGCCAAATTGTTCTCACCCCTTTAATAGACTGCAAGAATCCCATGAGGTCCGAAGAATGGACTCCAGCATGGGTCGCTGAAAACCGTCTTCCCTCGTTCGTCGATTTTGGAAATAACACCTTTGGCCAAGAGTTCGAGCAAAAGATGCGCGGAGAATTTGAAGGGGGAATCGCATTGTATGCCAATAGTCAATTCACCTGATTATGGTTGAGAGTGCTGACTGATGTGCTACGAAGGTGGGGAAATATGCCCGCGACGGATGTGATCAACCTAGCTTGCAATGAAAAGGACTCGACCCGCAACTTTTCACTAGCCTACGTCGGTATGTACCCCATGAATGTTCTCCTTTTACACCATCGCCGATGCCACCACCATTAGCCTCTGGTGATCTTCGTCACGTCGTGCGCACGATAAACGCTCTCCCATCCGATTATTCAGGAAATCTCAATATCCTTATCAACGACGGCACATTGCCCGTCGTCTGCCGCAACCTTATCCTCCTTCTTATCTTTGGAACCATCCCAGATGAAGCGATCGCGGCAGACATCGCCCTTCATTTCTGGTACTCGGCTTTCATGCCGGTGGAGTATCGCCTCAAAATCTCGTCGATGCTCACATCGTTCATGATGGAGAGCTGCCCAGTAGCAACCGCCTTTCCTCTCGGTCCGCACTCCACATTGTCCTGCGCCCTCCCCTCGGATGTGATGCCCCAATTATTACACAGCGTGTCATCGTCTTTGTCTCTCGACGACGTGCAAGGCGAATACAATCGAGTGAGGACCGCTCCTTCCCGGCGTGACTTCCGAGAACGGATGTATGCAAGGTTGAAACCATCTCATCGAGTTGCGTTCCAGGAGTTCCGTCGCTTCGGCATCGTACTTCCTTTTGGTGCTCCGAACTCCCATTTCAACGTTCCAAACCCCTCTCTTTTCTCACCCGAAGGCAAGTGGTTACAGACAGACTTCTCGGACCCTCTCAAGGGCTGGGAGTTGAGTCCACATCTTTTCTCACAAAGGGTTTATCCTAATGGTAGCACAGCCGTGATGCGGTCATGAAGGTCGGGAAAGCACACGGAGCTCAAGCGGAAGACATCTACGGATGTCTCTATTTCTTCCTCTCTCAAGAGCTGCGGACATTTTCTCGGCGTCTTCGTCAATTCCGGATCGCGTTCAAACTCTACTGCTGGGAAGCTTGCGAGCTCTCGTTATCAATACGTGACGACAACTTCTCCGACCATGGCCTCCCGGCGTCCATCCGTTTCGACCGCATCGAAGTATCCAATATACTGGATGCGAACTACGTCGGGATGCGGGCTGTCCTGACACATTGGGCACCTCTACTCGCAGAAAGCAACACCGCCACTATCGTCGGTTACTTCATGAACTGGCCAGCAGTCCAACGGGGTGGCAAGGCCTCCGATGCAGGCCGCAAAGTTACCGGAAAGCTTATTCATCAGGCAATGGAAAAACGGATGGTGAGGAAAATCACTTCTCAGAGATCGCGCTCATGCGTAACTCACGAGCGTCACTTCAAGCTCAACATGAAGATCCACAAACTAGATTCTGGTGCGTCGCTCAAACCATGCGTGTGGAGATTCGTGACATCCTCATTACCGAAATATCAGGGAATCTTGAGTCCCTCATGTTCCTCGTAACAGATGACATGGACGCCCTTTATGAAAACTCGAAGCTATTCATGACGTTCCTGAAGAAGCGAGGGCTTGACCACGTCCTCAGCGAAATGAAGCTAACGTTGAGGGAAACCCATACCACCGTTCCCCCTGTAAGTGTTCACATTTATCAACCCGCGCGCAATTGTTTCACGTTTTTCCTCACACGGCAGCGTATCGGGGCTCCTCTGGGTGCAAAACGGAACGCTTTGCCCAATTTTCCCGACGACGAGAGCTGGTACTTTCACGTGCGTAGCCATATTACTTTTGAAGTTGTTTCGATTGGATTCGATCCCGTTAATCCAGACGCAGCTCGCAACCTCAACATGGGTGGAACGCTACGTAGAATTTGCCCGTGGATAGTAGGTTGCGAAGAGGGTGAATGTGGAACTGGGTTTCTGGGTGATAATGCTTCAGTGATAATGCTCAAGTCTAGTCGACCTATCTTTGTAATTGAGTTGAATCCATGTCCTGTGAACGTCAGCCTTGGGCACATCGCAATTGCGGGTTAACTGAGGTGCTGAATTACAATTGAATCGAGGACAGGTTCATATACCTACTTGTTCAGACTAACTACGACTGGACATCTTGTTATACATTGATATTCTACGATGAGGTATTACGCATTGCTTTCGATGACACCCTTCAAGACGACTGCCCAAGATTCTCTTTCAGAGATGTCCTTCCACCACCTAATTATGTATGTCTTCAGAGCGAGTCGTAGATTACCCCAAATTTAAGATATACCTTGCCACGTTGGGCCTTGACGGGTCGGAAAGGATTTGGCTTCCAGCAAGGCCAAGCTTTGCACCGAATGGGAGATGGAAGATGTCCACGAGGGTGAATTCCTGGATGTATGCAGGTTACCATCGACGGCTGTCATCCACTGAAGAGTTGCTTACATCGCCAGCTATATATCTCTGCTTCGAGAGAATGACTTCATACACATCCAACTTCTTGCCCAGATCGCTGATGTGGCTGTCGAACACAGCAATGTCGGTGGTCAATCCTCTAAACCTAGAGACGTTTAAGTGAACCAGTGAAGGTGCTGCGTACGGTGAGTTTTAGAAAATACATACGGCTTGATGAGCTTCTCAAATACAGCCTTGGAAGCATGGGCGTCGAAGTGGCTCAGCTCGATAGATGCGGCTTGTTCAAAGAGCGCATTCTCCTTCAATCCCGTCGGTATGAGCTTTGGTCCTTGATTCGGAAACTTGGCGTCAAGATATCGGCCGATCGCTCGGCTCTCGTACAGGATGAAACCGTCATCATCCTACAGGACCATTAGCGAACGCACAGAGGGGTCGCGTCGCTTTGCGGACTTACGATGTAAGGGATCTGACCGAAAGGCTGTTTCTCGAGGTACGCAGGTGACTTATGTTCCCCGTTCTTGAGGTCCACTGGCACGAACTCGAATGGGATCTTCTTCTCGCGTAAGACCGTTGCGACGCGACAGGTGGCGGACGAGAAGTGGAATCCGAAGAATTTCAACACCATTTTAGTTTCTGTGGTAGTTGGATGGGATAGGATCAGGTCACGTTAGACTAGCTTACCTTTCAAGTTTATATCCTCTTCGACGGATTAGTAAGCCAAATTGTTCTTTTTGTGAGGTCCAAGGTAAGATCACCAGTGACTACTCCAGGTTGGCTCCAGGTAGGTATTTCAACTGCCCCTGTGTTCTGGAACATTCGGATCTGATGTCCAGGAACCGTTCCTTCTCACCATACTATCATAAGAGGCTCCGAATCAGGGAACCACTTCTCGGTCGAAAATTCGGTTGGTTGTGCATTTCTCGGTCCGTGGAAGCGGAACTGACGGTGGGTTTGTTGTACTTCGGAGAGCACCCAGGTAGAGACTCGGCAGAGCCGGACCTGTTCGGATCAATTGTGAGCTACGAGATGGTGCGGGCAGAGCGCTCATCAGGCCCCCTTCAGCGCTACTGAGAATGTCGGCATCGAGAAGACATTCAATTTTGGCTTGTGTCAGCGGCGATTTTGAATGGCTATGAAAGCGGTCCTGGATGTACTGTTCAGATAGCTGAGTCGACTGGGGCACAA
>Ga0307516_10002195_pt1 | contig 26428 bp, 23 predicted proteins | sample 19_EM_MG_FD_203310 | JGI IMG/M metagenome (GOLD analysis project Ga0307516, IMG submission 203310) | Populus trichocarpa ectomycorrhiza microbial communities from riparian zone in the Pacific Northwest, United States - 19_EM | ecosystem: Host-associated > Plants > Roots > Unclassified | place...
TGTTGAGGTCTTTGAAGGCTTCGACCAGGCGAGCGCACATGCCTTTTTCGCCGAGGTGCAGCCAACCGCGCGGGTCGATTTGCTTCTTGTTCGGCTTGTCGGCGCCTTCGGGGTTGCCGAGCTGGCCCTGCAGGTAGGCGGACTTTTCGTCCATGAACTTCTTGACCGGGTGGGTGAAGGCCCACTGGGTGTCGGTGTCGATGTTCATTTTCACGACGCCGTACGAAACCGCTTCTTTGATCTCTTCCGGCGTGGAGCCGGAGCCGCCGTGGAACACGAAATCTAGCGGCAGCGCAGACGTCTTGCGCTCTTTCTGGATGAACTCTTGGCTGTTGTGCAAGATGACCGGGCGCAGCTTGACGTTGCCGGGCTTGTACACACCGTGCGTGTTACCGAACGACGCCGCCACCGTGAACTTGCCGGCGCTGTTCAGCGCGTCGTACGCCGCGAGCACGTCGGACGGTTGCGTGTAGAGCTTGGAGCTGTCGACGTCGCTGTTGTCGACGCCGTCTTCTTCGCCGCCGGTGACGCCGAGCTCGATTTCGAGCGTCATGTTCAGCTTGTTCATGCGCGTCAGGTACGAGCGACAGATTTCGAGGTTTTCGTGCAGCGGCTCTTCCGACAGGTCGAGCATGTGTGAGCTGAACAGCGGCTGCTTGTTCGCGGCGAAATACTTCTCGCCGGCGTCGAGCAAGCCGTCGATCCAGGGCAAGAGCTTTTTGGCGGCGTGATCGGTGTGGAGCACGACGGGCACGCCGTACGCCTCGGCGATGCTGCGCACGAAGGCCGCGCCCGCGAGCGAGCCGGCGATGCTGCCCTTTTCGCCCTTGTTGTCGAGGAACTTGCCGCCGAAGAAGGCGCCGCCGCTGTTGGAGAACTGAATGATGACGGGGCTCTTGGCCTCACGCGCGGCCTGCAGCGCGGCTACCACCGTGTGCGAACCGATCACGTTCACGGCGGGCAGCGCCGCTTTGACACTCTTCAAGTAGGCGAACAGCTCTTGAAGAGCGGTACCGGTGACTACACCTGGCTTCAGCTTCATTTTCGACATGGCTCGTCAGTTTCCTGTGGTGATGGCGCAGCGCGCCGCCAAACAACGCCGACGTAGCATGAGGCCTGAGGCGGCGCGAGCGCCTCAGTATTTCAGCGGAAATCAGCTGCGCAGTTGGCTGTCTGTCTCGTGTCGGTGGGGCCCCAGCCCCACCTCATCGCAATCAAGCGCGCAGTTGTCCGTCTCGTTTCGGTCAACTGCGCAGTTGACGCACTGCTGCCGAAACATCCTTGCCATTGACGACGGCGCCCAATGATTTGAGGTGTTTCATCGCGACGCCCGTGGCTTGGCCGTCGTTGCCGGCGGCCTTGACGGCGTCGGCGACGGGCGCGAGCGCCGCCACGATTTCGGGCAAGCCGAGCGACTTCGGCAAAAAGTCGGCGAGCACCGCGATCTCGGCGCGCAGTTGCGCTTTTTGCGTCTCGTCTTGCGACGCCTCGATGGTCTCTTCGTTCGACTTGACCAGCTTCTTCAGCAGGGCCTGGGCTTCTTCGTCGTCGCCCTTTCTGCCGGCGCGCGCGGCATCCGTCGTGATCTCACCCATCGCGACCTTCAAGATTTCTCTCTCGGTCACGTTGCCGGACTTCATGGCGGCGAACATGCGAGCTTTGATTTGGTCGAGCAGGGACATTTGCGGCGCAGCCTAGCGCGCCGGCATGGGTTGCGCGATGGGCGTCTGCTCGTCCGCGTCTAGGGCCTGATTTCCGTTGCTGTCGACGTAAAGTGCGACCGCGCCCGCCAGCTGGGAGTCGAACAACATGGCGGAGGTATCCGCCATCTCGGCCGGCAGCGGCAATCCGGCGAGCCAGACGGACAGATCGAAGCCGAGCAAGAATGGCTGGTCGCCGAAACTCGCACCCTCTGCGGGCGTGAACAAAATCGAGATCGAGCTTTGGCTCGAAAGTGCGAACGCTTTGCCATCTACGTCTTGGCCTTCGACGTAAAGCGACGCGCCCTTGGGAATGCCGGCAGTGGCGTTGCGCGAAACCGGCAAGATGTCGACATGCAGGCCGCAATACGCCGTGACGGCCGTCTCGACGGCTTCGCTCGGCGGCGGAGACGTGAGCAGATCGTAGCCGCGCGCGTCGAGCGCGATGTCACTGGCGCCCGCCGAGCACGGTATCAAATCCAAGCCGTGCACGCTGACGAAGGCGCGCGAAACTCCGAGCCCGCCTTGCGTTTCGCCGACCGCCGCGACGTCGGGCGCGCTCGCTGTCGCGACGACCGAGAACACGACCTCTTGCACGCCGTCGCCCACGGTCGGCCCGCCGCAAGCCACCGCGAGCGCGCCGAAGGCTGCGCCAAAACACGCGCTGCGAGAAATCGGGCTACTCCGCGTGTTCGCGCATCGCATCGCGCGGCACTGTACATTGGCCGCTGCAGGCGGTCGAACTGCTGGTAAGAAAAAGCCCTTCTGCTATGGTGAGCGGCTGATGAAGTGGCTCGGTCCCGCGTTGGTGGTGGCGCTCGCAGTGCTGGCCGAACTGACACTTGGGCGCGCCCACAGCGCTCCCGACGTTGCGCTGTTCTTCGGTCGCTTTCACCCGCTGGTCGTGCACTTGCCAATCGGCTTCTTTTTGCTCGTGGCCATGGGCGAAGCGGCGACCTTTCATCCCAAGCTGCGTGACCGCGTCGAGCCGGCGCTTGGCTTGCTCGTGCCGGTGGCGGCGCTGGCGGCGCTCGGCGCGTTCTTGATGGGCCAGCTGCTGGCGCTCGAAGGCGGCTTCCCGGCGAGCGCGCTCGGCTGGCATCGGCGGCTCACGCTTTGTGCCGTCATCGGCATGGCGGCGTGCTGGGTGCTGTTCGAGCGGCAACGCGAAAAGGGCAGCGGTCGGCTTGCGTATCGCGGCGTCATGGGCGTCACGCTCGGCGTGCTGTCGCTCGGCGCGCACTTCGGCGGCACCATGACGCGCGGCGAAAGTTACCTTTCCAAGTACGCGCCCGGTCCGCTCAAGCCGCTGCTCGGCGCGCCCGAAGTGAAGAAAGAGGTCGTCAAAGCGCCGGACAAGCCCGCAGCGCCGGCGGCAGATCCGCTGGTTTACGAAAACGTGCTGCAGCCCATTTTGAGCCACTACTGCGAATCGTGCCATGGCCCCGAAAAGCAGAAGGGCAAGCTCCGGCTCGATTCGCTGCAAGCGCTGCTGAAGGGTGGCGAAAACGGCCCGGTCGTCGTCGCGGGCGACTCGAAAAAAAGCAAGCTCGTCGCGCGCATGCTGCTGCCCGCTACCGACGACGATCACATGCCGCCCGAGGGCAAGCCGGGCCCCAAGCCCGGCGAGCTCGCGCTCCTTCAATTTTGGATCGAGCGCGGCGCTTCACCGACCCTCAAGGTGCGCGACGCGCTCGCCCCCACCGAGAGCCGCTCACTGCTCGAGCACACGCTCGGCAACACGCCCGCATCCGACTCCGTTCCCGTCTCGGCCCCCAGCTCCGGCTCCGCCGCTGCGCCCCCTTCCGACTCCGCCGCTCCCGCTCCCTCTACTGGCGGCAACACCGCCGCCGGCGCACCTCCCGCTCCCGCGCAACCCGCTCGCGGGCCCGCTAGCACAAGCGCTGGCCCCGCTGCTCAAGCCGGCGCCACTCCGAGCGAAGCCGTCGCCGCTGCCGCTCCCGTCGCCGCACCTGCTCCCGCTGCGGGCGCGACCTCCGGCCCTGCTTTTTTGGCTGCGCATTGTGAGAAGTGTCACGGCGCGCAAAAGCAAAAGGGCAAGCTGCGCGTCGACTCCGTGGCGGCGCTGGTCAAAGGCGGCGCGAACGGCGCCGCGCTCGTGCCGGGCAGCCCCGAGCAAAGCTCCGTCGTCAAGCGGCTGCGGCTCGCGCTCAGCGACGACGATCACATGCCGCCCGCAAAAGAACCGCAGCCCACCGCCGGCGAGATTGCGGTGCTCGCTGCGTGGATCCGGAACGGAGCCGGAGGCGCCGCCGCGGCGCGGCCAGCGGGGGTGAGCGCGGCGGGAGCAGGGTTAGGGTCAGGGTCAGGGTCAGGGTTGGGTGCGACGGCGGCAAATGGGGTTGAGGCGAAGGGCGCGGCTGCGAGCGCGACGGCGACGAATGCGGAGGGGACGGCGAAGGCGGCGGGGGGCGACGGAGTGGCGGCGACGCCGAGCGACGTGGCGGGGCCGGCGGATGCGGGATTGCTCCGAAGCTTGCCGCCGCAGGTCGTGCTGTTTGCGACCGCGGTGCAGCCGCTGTTTCGCGAGAAGTGCGGCAAGTGCCACATCCGCGACAAGCCTGCCGGCGGCCTCAGCGTCGATCAGCAAGCGCAGCTGCTCGAAGGCGGGTTCAGCGGTCCCGGTGTCGTGCCGAAGGATCGCAAAGCCAGCTTGGTGATGCAGCGACTCACGCTCGCCCCGTCCGATGACGATCACATGCCGCCCGAAGGCGAGCCCGTGCTCAGCGCCGACGAAGTGGAGCTGATCGGCGCATGGATCGATCACGGCGCGCCCGCCCAAGGCGCCACCGAAACCGCGACCCTCACCGCCGGCGCTGCGCGCGCCCTCTCCGCCCGCGGCATCAAAGGCAACGGCCCCCCACCGCTCTCCGCACAAGCCGGCGGCTGCGCCGCCTGCAGCGTCCCCGGCGCCCCCCAATCAAAATGGCTCGGCCTCCAGCTCGCCACCCTGCTCGGCGCCATCGCCCTCCTAGGCGCCCGCCGCTCCCTCCGTCACAACCCCTAGCCGCCCGCGCCTAGTCGCGGCGCCCCGCAAGCCATCGCCGCCGGAGTCGTCGCGCTCGCTCGTCCGCCGCCGGAGTCGTCGCGTCGCGTCCCGCCCGCTACCGGCGGCCTCGTCGAGCCTCACGCGCCCGCTACCGGTGGCCTCGTCGAGCCTCACGCGCCCGCTGCCGGCCCCTCTGCCCGAATTGGATATAACCGAATATAACCTTATATCCCGCAAGAGATCCGGCCTCCGCTCGCAGCGCGCGGGTCGTCGCCACGAGTCGAACATCGTTCGGGGTTGCGGTCGCGGTTGGCGGTTGCGGTCGCGGTTGGCGGTTGGCGGTTCCGGTTGCGGGTTGCTGGTCGCGGTCGCTAGCGGGTTAGGCGTTTTGCGGGGGGCGGGTGGCGAGGGTTTCGAGGTGGTCGGCGGCGGGTTTGGCGCCGCCTTCGGTTTTGAGTTGGGCGCGGATGGTTTGGGCTTTGGCCCAGTATTTGAAGCGGTCTTTGAGGGCTTGGGCGATGGCGGCGGAGGTGAGCTGGGGTTTGGGGATGGAGGCGGTGCCGACGCCGAGCTCGGCGATACGGCGACCGTGGAAGAATTGGTCGACGATGTGCGGCACGATGAGCTGCGCGACGCCGCTACGGAGCGCGGCGGCCGTGGTGCCGGCGCCGCCGTGGTGCACGATCAAGTCGACGCGCGGAAACAGCGACTGATGGTCGACGTCGCCGACCGAGAAGACGCCCGGTGGCAATTCGACGCCGGCGTCTTCGGCGTGGGATGAGTGCAAGATGACGCGCGCGCCGTGTTTTTCGAATAGCTCGACGGCGATGCGCACCACCTGCGAGCGATCGACGGTCGGCATGCTGCCGAAGCCGAGGTAAACGAGCGGCGCCGCTCCGCTCGAGCTTTCGCCCGCGCCGCGCAGAAAGCGTTCGAGCAAATCGGACAGCGGCGCGGCGTCTTGCTCGCGCGGCACGAGCGCCGGCACGTGCACGTTGTTGCCGGGGCTGTCGCCGGGCAATTCGCCCATCACGGCGTCTTGCGCGAGCAGGGTTTCCGTGGCGTGAATCGCCTGCCACGAAGCGCGATAGGTCGGCAGGCCGCGCTCACGGCGCAGGTCGTTCAGCAGGCCGCCGATGGTGAGCTGGAAAGTCGTTTCGATGGCGGCCCACAGCGCGCGATTGCCGAGCCGTGGCAGGCCCCAAATCGGCGTGACGGCGGGCGGATGCGCCGCCGACTTCATGCCGCTCAATGTGTAGCAGCAGAAGACGTGCGGCACGCCGAGCTGGTCGGCGACCATTTTGGTGGCAAACGAGAGCCCGGCGGCGACGACGACGTCCGCGTCGTGCGCTGTCGCGAACATGTCCTTCACTTGCCAGGCGACGTGTTTGCGGATGAGCCCAATTTGCGCCGGCAGCGCCTTGACCGGATGCTGCTCGGTCATGTCGCGGTTGCCGAGCAAGATGGCGTTCATGTCTTCGCCCACCGGCACGAAGCGAAAGCCGCGCGTCTGTGCCGCGATCCGGAAATTGGGCGGCGCTGCGACGGTCACCGTGTGGCCGCGCCGCAGCAGCTCTTCGCCGAGCACGAGCTGCGGCTGCACGTCGCCGCGCGAGCCGAGCGGCGCGAGTAGCACCTTCATAAGACTTCGGTCGCCACCGGGCGCCGGTCGATGCTGGGCGAAAGCGTGAGCGTCGCCACGGTATGCTCTGTCACGTCTTCGTCGCGCCAGTGAATCGGCACGCCAATACCTTGTTGGTGGAGCGGAACCAGATCCCCGTAATGAGGCGAAAGCGGATTGCCGGATTGTCCACCCAGCACCACGAAACGGCTCGCACCCCAATTCCCGATGTCTATCACCGAGCGCAGGTGGGCGGTGACGGTCGAGTGTCTGAGCGGCTGCCAGAATTCGAAGCCGGCTTGGTTCACGGTGGTGCCGTCGCCCCAACCAGGAATGGGGCCGAGGTTGAATACGCGATCGAGCGGCTTTTTGTCGCCGAAGCGGTGGCGCAGAAACAGCGGACGGATGCTGCCCCACGCCCACGCCGCCGAGTCGGAGCCGAAGCGCTCGCTCAGCGTCGTGACGGCTTCGCCGAGCGCCGCCAAAAGCTCTGGCTGCCACGCCGCGAAGTAGCCCGGCGGTTGCTCGCGGATCAGGCGCGTGACGAAGCTGGCGCGGCGCGCGTTCAGGCAGGTGCCGGGGATGAGCTTCATCACGCCTTTGCCGGCGGCGTATTCGTAGCTGTTCGGCGCTTTCGCCTGACAGATGCGGCGGTTCAGCGCGCCGATGAACAGCGCGTAAACGCTGGCGCCGAGCGAGTCGCCTGCCATGCGGCCGTCCCACTTCTGCAAAATCTCGAGCGCGCGCGCACTTTCGGTGGTGGTCGGCGAAAGCGCGAACAGCGTCGCCTTCACGTCGCCGAACGCCAGGCTCTGCACGTCGGTTTGCAGCCACAACATGCGTTCCACCGTCCAGTCGCCGCGCGAGGCGAGCTGTTCGCTGATGCGACGTTGCCGAAAGCCGTCGAGCCAGTCGTGCCCCAAAAACACGGCGCTGTCGTGATCGGCCACCGGCTTGTTGTTGGCGCAGCACACGAAGTCTGCGGGCGGATTTTTGCTCCACGGCAGCTCGTCACTCGCCGCCACGCCGTCCCAGCCCACGTTGTTGAGCCAACCGGGCAGCGGCAAAGAGCCGTAGCCGGACTTGCGACGCGGCACCTCTGCCGCCAAAACCCAGCCCACCGACTCGCTGTCGGCGTAAATCAAGCTGTAGCTGCAGCCGGCCGACTTCGCGCACACGTCGCGGAATTGCTCGAAGCTTTGCACCTTGTGAAACGACAGCAGCGAGCGCGTCGGCCGGCGCTCGAGCCACGTAGCAGCAAACGCCAGCGCGTTGGCGCGCGCCACCTTCGGCACCGGCTCGAAAATGCTCGACTCTTCGTCAGTGGTGCGCGCCACCACGGTGCCGCGCGGCGTGCGAATGATGCGCAAGTCGACGGGTACGGGCGTGCCCTTGACCGGAATTTGCTCGACGATTTCGTGGCAATTGGCCCAGGTGTCGCCGTGGCGCACGCGCCGTCCGTCTTCGCTCAGCTCTTCTAAAAACAAGTCGGCGTTGTCGACCTGCGCGCTGGTCGAGCCCCACGCCGCGACGCCGTTGTGTCCGGTGATGAACGCCGGAATGCCGGCGATGCTGATGCCCGCCACCGTGAAGGCCGGACACTTCACGCGCGCCAAGTAACCGAGATTCGGCAGCGCCGCCGGCAGGTGCGGGTCATTGGCGAGCAGTGCGCGACCGGTCGCGGACTTGCTCGCGCGCACCGCCCACGCATTCGAGCCGCCCGAAGGCCCGACGAACTCGCGCAGCGCTTCGAGATCGCGCGCCAGAAACAGCTCGCTCGGCGCACCCGCGGGCGCACCCGGCGGATGCGTGAGCGGCAAGTCTTCGCGCCACGTGGCGTCGACCGCTTGCACGGCTTCCGCGCCGTCGCGCGTCAAGATGATCAGGCGCGCCAGCTCGACGTCCCAGTTCGACGGCAAAAAGCAACACATGAGCAAGCCGAACGCCACCACGTCGACGGCTTCCCAACGGCTCGGCTCGCAGCGCAGCAAAGCGTGCTCGTGGCTGCGCGGCAATTCACGGCTCTGCAGCGCCGCGTTCACGCCCGCCGCATACGCCGTCAATTGATCGCGCACGTCCGCATCGAGCGTCGCCATCTGCTCTTTGGCCGCCCGATGCACGCCAATCAACCGAATCGCGCGGTCGATCGGCAGCCCGGCTTTGCCCAACACCTCCGACAACAAGCCGCGCGTCAGCCGCCAGGTGATCTCCAGCTGCCCCGCGCGATCTTGCGCGTGACAAAACCCGAGCCCAAACCAAGCGTCGAACTCGTCGTGCGCGTCCACGTATGCCACACCAAAACTGTCACGCCGCAGCTGCAATCCGCGACGGCACGCCACGACCAGCCGCCCGTCGTACTTCGTCAGCCGGCGACCGAGCACCGCTCCAAACGCCGCCTGCGCTAAATTCACGGCATCGGCATAGTACGGCCAGGCCAAGCCGAGCAAGAACGACGGCCCTCGCCGGCGAGGCACGCAGCTTGCTTCTGGTTTCTGGCTCGCAAAATCGTTCCCGAGAAGGAGCCCGTGATGCCTCAGCCGTTTCGAAGTTGGCGGGTTTTGCCCCATAGCCAGCTCACTGTCGTCGACGACAACCTGCTCACCGTCGTCGGCGACTTGCCCATGCCGATCGGCGACTTTCCGCGCCGCATGACGGTCGCTCGGCTGCGCGACGGCCGGCTCGTGATCTTCAGCGCCATCTCGCTCGAAGAACGCGAAATGGTCGCGCTCGAAAAATTCGGCCCGCCCACGTTTCTGGTCGTGCCGAGCGATCTGCACCGCATGGACGCAAAAATCTGGAAAGAACGCTACCCGCGCGCGCTCGTGCTGGCGCCCGAAGGCGCGTACGACAAAGTGAACGAGGTCGTGCCCGTCGACGCTACCGGCTTCGACTTTCGCGACCAGAGCGTGCAGTTTCTCACCGTGCCCGGCACCGAGGGCCACGAAGCCGCGCTCGTCGTCACCAGCGCCGGCGGCACCACCCTGGTCTTGAACGACCTGATCTGGAACATCGACGACCGCCCCGGCTTCGGCGGCTGGCTCATGAAAATCAGCGGCATGACCGGTAAACAACCGCACTTTCCCCCCGCGCTGGTCGCGCGCCGCTCCATCCGCGACAAACCCGCCCTACGCCAACAACTCGAAACCTGGGCGGCCATCTACGCCCTCAAACGCATCATCGTCTCCCACGGCGCCATCATCGACCACGACCCCGAAAGCGTCCTGCGCGAGCTCGCCAAACAACTCGAAGACTAACGCGACGGCGCGGCGCGGCGAGGGTCACTGAACGCGACGCGGGTCACTGAACGCGACGCGGGCCACTGAACGCGACGCGGGCCACTGAACGCGACGCGGGCCACTGAACGCGACGCGGGCCACTGAACGCGGCGAGGGTCACTGAACGCAACGCGGCGAGGGGGCTGCCGAAATGCGGCCTGCTTTGCAGAAGCTTTCGTGGCGACTTTCGGTACAACCGGGCGCTCGCGCCAAGCGGGTTTGCGGGGCGCCGGAATGACTTTGTATACGAAGTCATTCTGCCGCCGCGCTAGTGGGGTTCTGGAAACGCAGTCGTAGCGGGTGCGGGTGCGGATCCGGGTGCGGGTGCGGATCCGGGTGCGGGAGCGGATCCGGGCGGCGCGGATGCGGGCGCGGGCGCGGGCGCGGGCGCGGGCAGTGAGGGCGGTGCAGGAGCGGACGGGGATGCGGGCGGCGGCGGGGCGGAAGCGGATGCGGGCGGCACCGGAGCGGATGCGGGCGGCTGCACGGTACCGTTCTGCGGCGCGACGACGACTTGCGGCGCTGCGGCGGGCGGCGCCGGCGCGCGGCTCAGCCGATCGAGCGCGACGTACATGGTTTGCACGCTCTGCCCGCAACCGTCACCCTTCGTCACTTCGAACGACTCTTCGTACGACACGAGCCCACGCCGCTCGACGCGCAGCCGATACTTACCCTTCGACAAGGCCGCCTCATAACAAGACGTCGCTTCGGTCGTCGAAGACCCCTCGATGAACGTCACCTTCGCATCGCACAGCGGCGTCCCCGTCACCGCATCCGTCACGGTCACACTCACGCGGTCGTAACAAGTGAATCCGAGCGCGGCGGAGCCTACCAGTACGGCCGCTGCACCAGCGCCAATGAAGCCAGCGCAGCCCGTCGCCAGCAGCCCGAGCGCCGCGATTGCCCACTTCAACCGAGCGCGCCGCGAGCGACCCATGAACCAGGCGTAGCACGCGCCGCACCACGCTCCTTTGGCCGCACCGCGCCCAAATCCGTGAACACCCTGCCAACCGCGTTGACGATCCCGCCCATCACCCGGCCAGCGCTGCCATCCGAGCGGCCCCCCGACCAACGCCTCCGCCCCCATTTTTCCGCTGTTCAACCCGCACGAAACCAATCCGCCATCTCTCCTTGACTCTGTGCCCACTGTGACTATGTTCCCGCCTCCAACTGACGCGCGGTGGAGCAGCCTGGTAGCTCGTCGGGCTCATAACCCGAAGGTCGGAGGTTCAAATCCTCCCCGCGCAACCGATCGCTGTACCACGAAGATTCCCGCTGCTTCCGCTCTCGAGCGGCAGCAGCGGGAAGAGCGTGGCCTCGGCCACGTAGTGACCCGCCGGATCGGGTTTCAGAGAAATCGTCTGGCCCCCCAAGAGGTGCTTCAGCGCCTCGCGCCCGGCGACCGGGTCGCGTCTGAACATGTCTTCAACGTGCAGGGCGCGTTCCACGAGCATTGAAGGGTGGGGCAGGATCAGGGCCTCCTGAGTGCTCTGCCTCAGGGCCGCGATGGTTTTCTTGTCCGCTTCAGCCCGGCTCTCGAGGTCCCGAAGCTCCTGCCTGATGTATTCAGAGCGGATGCCCTGACTGATCGCTTCGATCAAGCTCTTGATCTTCGCCTCAGTCTCCAGGAGGTGCTCTTGGGTCACTCTGAGCTCTCGGTCCTGAGCCTGGCTGACCTTGCTGAGCTTCTCAGTGATGGTGCGCTTCATCTCGATGATGTTCTGGGGCGACATCAGGATTTCCCTGACCGCGGCCAGGATCTTCTGAACCGCCACGTCTTCGCGTTGAGAGACCTTGTTGCTGCAGCTCCCGCGCTTCTTGGCGCCCGTGCAGCGGTAGTAGGACGCCGACGAGCCGCCACTGACGGCCATGTTCCCGCCACAGACGCCGCAGGTGAGCAGGCCGCTGAGCACGTGTTGGCTCTTGGGGCCCGGGGACACGGCGCCGCCAGCCTTCGGACCCTTGCCGTACCGCGCTGCCGTCAGTCGGCGTCTTTCCTGGACCGTGTCCCAGAGACCCCGTTCAATGATGATGCGGTCTGGGTAGTGAGCCCGGTGCACCTCTTCTTCAGGGCGGTTACGGTAGCGCCTGGAGTTGCTCCCTGGAGGCTTCCGCCACTCACGGTCCCCGTAGCTCCAGTTGCCTATGTACGCCTCGTTGCTCAAGAAGTCTCTGATGGTGCCCGGGACCCACCCTTTCAGACGCCTGTGAGAATTGGGTCGCGGCGTGACAACGCGTTCAGAGGTGAGCTGCCGGGCGACTGATTCGTACGACTGACCCTCGGCATACATCAGGAAGATTCTCCTGACCGTCTCGGCCTGCGCCTGATCAATCACCGGCTGGCGCCCAACTAGGCGACCGTTGTGTTCGATAGGCTGAGTCCGATAGCCGAACAAGGAGCCCCCTGTGGAGAATCCCGCGCGCGCGCGCCCGTCCAGACCCCTCTTTGTCTTGTCTCTGAGGTCCTCCCTGTACATGTCGTTCATCAGGCTTTTGACCCCGTATTCGAGCTTCGCGTTCTTGCGGCTGGTGTCGATGCCGTCTCCCACCCCCAGCAGCGGCACCTCCCGGTAGGTCAGGTCCCTGTACAACATTGCCGAGTCCGCGAACTCTCGGGTGATCCTGCTCGTATCTTCAGTCACGATCACGTCAATCTCGCCCGATTCGACGAGTCCCCAGAGCTTCTCAAAGGCCGGCCTCTGAAGGCTGGCTCCACTGATCGCCTTGTCACCGAACACCAACTCCGGTCGTACCAGGCCGCCTCGGCGCTCGATGAATTCAGAGCACCGATGAATCTGATCGTCGAGCGACGCCTCCCGCTGATTGGCGCTGCTGTACCTGGCATAAATCGCAACACGCTTGCCTTCCAGGCTCTCTGTTCCGCGCTTGCTCAAGACCGTGCCTCCTGCCGCTCGAGCCATTCATCGATGGCCAGCTGCGCCAGGGTGTCGAACAGGGCGCGCCGATCAGGGCCAGCTAGGGCCTGACCTTCGGCCAAGTGAAGTCTGACCTCAAGCTCGGTGGCCTCGGCCGCTTCGATGACGGTGCCGGCCCGCGCCTGAGCGAGCGCGCGCTCACAGCGCGTCGAGTCAACTTCCAAGACCACTGACGCTTCAGGCGACAGCTCGACTCCGACCCATGCGTCCTTCCGAAAGTCCAACAGGAACGCCGGGGCACCGGCGACGTCTCGGGAGAGTGCGACATCTGGGCGCGGCGCGCTGATGATGTGGGCCATGTCCGTGTTCCATACGATGGCAGGCGAATCGCGCAAGCCCAGCGATGGGTTGGTTCACGGGCGCGAGAGCGCTGGTAACGGCGAGTCGCATAGAGCGGACCCCGCAACCAGTGGCTGGACCACGAAGTTTTCTGCGGGTGTCGCGATCGGCTCACCGGAGACGTTGGTGTCTCGCGAATATTCAAACGCACCACGACCGGGGATCCCAAGGGGCCCTAGTCGCGTAGGGGCGGCGCCGGGAACTGAAGACGGCGCAGGCCTCAGGGCAGACGCCATTGTTCATGGAGTTTTGTTGGATCGGCCTGGACGGAACGGGTGCGCGTTTTGTCGCCCGGCGTCGCATTCCGTCGCCAACGAGTCTGGGAAACTCCCTGAGCAAGACCGCCTACCCCGCTTTCCCACCAAGCCCTGTAATAGTTCCGCGGAGTTCGCTTACAGCGGGACCAACTCTGCTGGCCAAGTCCGATGCTGAGCCGGCGGTGATCTCGAGCGGTTGCACCCCTACAAGGTCCGACGGCAGCTTCAGATCCTTGTCGTCCAGCGAGCGCGCTATGAAGGCTCGTTCGCGTCCGAGCGCGCCGAGCAGTAGCCCCAGCTCAAAGATCGTGTTGTCCCGAGGAGCCGGCGCCGAGGCTCCTCGAGACGAAACCACGTCGTCGGCCGTTACCACAACGATGCCAAAGTCGACCGAGGACAGTTGATCGCCGAGCGACTCTAACGGTGAGCGGCCGGCGCCGAAGACTCCGTCGGTCCAGAGCCGCGTTACCCAAGGATCGTGACTACATGCGGTCTGAATTGCTCTTGCGGTTGCCAGCCCCTCCCGGCTGGATGCGACCAGCAGCACAGGGCGCTCGCGAACCGGCTTCACGTGGGCCGCTCGTTGCCGCAGGCGGTCCGCGAGTTCGAGGGCCAGTCGGCGCCAAAGGATAGGGTGGAGTTCAGCGATGCGCGTAAAGTCTGCTTCGAGGATCGTGGCTGAGACGGTCTCCTCCACGGCACGTACGGTTGCGCTGCGGCGAGCTGTGGGGTCAATGGTTGCCATCTCACCCACATGCTGGTTGGCGCGGCGCGTTGCCATGCGCTGGCCGTTCACCAGTACGTCAGCACTCCCGCATAGAAGGAGATGGAGGTGGTTGTCTTTGCCATTGGCCTCGATGAGGTTTTCGCCAGGTTGATACCCCTCGATGCGAGCGACCTTTTCGAGCGCCTCGGCGATCTCGACGCTGCCAAGTACAAATTCTTGTTTTTGAATCGCCTCCGTCCTGCGTCGGCGGGCGTCGGGGCCGTCACCTTCAAATCGTGTTTTCATCGTCGCACTCCTCGGATTCGTTCAGGTTGATCGGAAGGTTTGGGGTGTCGCTCACTACGAACTCTTCTTCAGATGCGGCGAGCTGGATCGAGTGACGCCTCTTGAAGGTTCGTTTCCACCACGACCGCTGCTTCGGCGCGTCGCCCGGATTGCGGGACACAAGATCGACCCGCGCCCGCGTTGGTGGCAGGTCCGCCTGAAAAATATGTGCACTAAGCTCAAATTGGTCGGCGGCGGCGAGTCGCACGACGAGGAGAAGTGCAAAGAGTCGCCCGCTCCCGTCCTCGACCAGTTCTTGCATTTGCCTGAAATCGGTCTCGCTGGGAGTCGCCCTGAATAGGGGATGTGAATGCCATTCGCCCATGTAGTTGAAGCGAGAGAAATCGCTTCCGGTTCGCTTGTAGAATGATTCGAGAAACTCTGAATGCTGCCGGGGTTGCGAGACGAAGCAGCTCGCCGTTCCGCCAAACCGCTGCACGGAGAGATCCGCCAGCCGAAATACGCCTTCGGCAATGTGCTCGCCGACCAGAACACCGCCGATCTCGCGGACCCCAGCTGAAATCAGCTCGTCGGTAAGCCACTCTAGCTGGTCACGATGTAGTTGCAGGGTGATCACGGGACTCCGAAACAAGCTTCAGGATTTCAGCCACTATCTCAGGCCTGTTGTCGATCTCTGCGGGCGGGGCCGCTTCTGGCGCGGCGCCACAGTCGATCGGGAACGTCACAAACGGTTGGCTGAAGAGCCACTCCGCGGACAGTCCGATCACGTATGCGGACACCGGGAACGCCGAAGGTGCTCGCTCCATCAATAGATCGAGCGCAAACCGTGAGGCATGTGCCGCGATGACGGTAACATCCGCATCATCCGCGACGATCGGCACGGGTTGTCCCATTGTGGACGCACCGTAGTGAGCCGTGGGCCTCGGTGCCGGGACGCCTTGCGCCTCATACCAGGCGTCTATGCATGCACGCATTGCTTGGGGCGCCGGGTCAACCTGTGGTCTGCAGCGAGCGATGAGCCCCCCGATGCCGCCGCCAAAGACTTCTGCCCACACGAGCGGCTTGGCCGCCGCTGTCGCGGCTCCGGAAAGCAGATTGAAGACGGTGGCATCTGCGGTTGCGTCAACGATGAGGTCGCACTTCTCGAGAAGTTGGAGTGTGGAATCCGCGACGGTGTTGGACTCCTGTCCGCCAAGCCGCTGCTTTCTCACGGTGCATTGGATGTTGGGCGCGATCAGCGCGAGGCGATTGGCCAAAGCGTCGGCCTTGTGCTGGCCAACGTCAGTCCAATCCAACTCGTGCCGAACGAGGTTCTCCGGAAAGAGCGGGTCATCGTCGACAAGAAGAAACCCTCGCACAGCTCCACGAGCGAGCATCGTTGCGATCTTGGAGCCGACCGATCCGCAACCGACAATGCCAACGGTCTTTGTTGCCAGGCCATTGTGGTGCTGGTCGAGTCGCTGTCCGTTAGTCGCCCAGAGGGTGGTGGCCGGCAGCAGGGCACCTTCCTTCCCGATCCAGAAAAGTCGCGTCTCGATCTCGGTGTGCAGCAGTACCAGCTGATAGGTCCCTGGTTCAACCGAGGATGGCGTTCCGCCGTGGGCCGCAAGAAACGCATCCAGATCCTCTCGGTGGTCGATAGCAGGGACCGCCACGTCCGTCGGCAGCTTAAGGACGACGCCCGTGTTGATCGAGGTTGCTTCGACAATGCCGGCAGGTAGTCCAGGATCAAGCCAAGCAGTCTCGTTAAGTCCCTCGATGGAAGCGACGAGAAACACGGCAGAAAATCCCTGCAGCTGCAGCCTAAATGTAGCGTTTGCAAGTCGCCCGGAAGGCGCCTCGTCCAGAAATTGCTTAAGGGAAACCGTCCCCAAAAAACGTACTCGGTCGTTCCTACTAGATTGCCCCACAGTCAATTGGTGACGAGAGGGTACGAGGAACGTCGGATCGAGGGCGGCAACAGCCTCGCCGGACAGCAGCCGCTGCGCGCTGCGCACGAGCTCTGCACCCGTCACTTCGGGCCGCCACGTGTCTGGGCCAAATTCAAGGCAGAGGTCGGCCTCCTGGTATTGGTGTTCGGACAGTCTTTGCGGGGGATCGGGAAAAATGGTGGGCGGCGTATTCGGGAAGCTACTGCCGTACCGCAACGTCAAAGGAATGATCGCGGCGCCGACTGTTATCTCGAAGTCAAAACAGAGCCGGGCTCTCGAATCAATGCGCCATTGAAGACCAGCGAGCCAGTCGGCTTCGACCACGAGCCGCTGAACCTCCTGAAGCTCGTGCTGGTAGCGGGCAAGATCTCCCAGGTACCAAATCAAGCAAACCTCAGAGGCTTGGTGGGCGCGGCTGGATGGGGCGGGAACCCCACGGGCGGCTTCACCACAGCTGCCGGTTGAAGCAATCCAATTCCAGCCGCGGCCGCCCGGGAGAGGGCAAGCGATTCTTTGGCCGCCTTGTCGTCTCCACTGGCTAGCTCATCGACGGCCGTTTGGTAGGTGAGATTCGCGCGGATACGATTGTTTGCGAACACCTTGCGAACCGCTGTACTGGCCTTGCTGTGCGCTTTCTTGCCGATTGCGCTCTGCCTTCCGGTACACCGCGCTTGCTCGTCTTCTGATGCCAGAACGTTGCGGCCAACGGCGCAGCGGACCATCGCACCCTTCATACCCAGGCGCGTCACGGCGAGCGGGCCGAATTCGAAGCCGATTGCCAAGCCGAGATCGCTTGCCGAGTAGCCCTTCTCATCCAGCTTTTCGACCGCGAGTTCGAACCCGCTCCGCAGCGCCCCAGCGGCCAAAGTTGCGGTGCTCATCGTTTCTGTCTCGTCGGTGGTCTGCGCGGTGCCCTCAGCGAGGATCCCGTGGATACAATCACCGACGAACCGCACCTTTGCTCCGCCGAAGTCTGCGCTTAGCGCAGCGTGGAGTTCACTGCGAACCACATGGAGTACGCGGACTACGTCTTTTGCTTGTTCGTCGTCGTCGATCCGTTCGCTCACGAAATCTGTAAATCCGTCCAGATCTGCGTAGATTGAGATGAGGTCCTGCCTACGCGAATTAGTCGGCGACAGCGACTCAAAATCGAGATCGCTGAACGGAGGCGTATGCCCGCTGAACTCGAAGCGTGTCATGGGGTTCGCATCGAGGTCATCGCGCCACGCCTGGACGATGTCGTCTTTGGTGACATCCAGATCGGCCTCTTCCTGGCTCATTGCGATTTCCTCCTCGGAGAGGGCAGAGGCGTCCTCGTCGTCGACTTCGTCCAAGTCAATGACAGCGCGGGCGTTGTTGGTCAGGTAGATGCCGGTCGCCGACCCACCAGCAGCACGCTTGGCAGCTTTGTTGGCAGGCTCACCAAGGAAGAGCGGCTCCCGGTGCCCACGGCGGCCGTTGCTGACCGCAAGTGCGACCCCTGTGTCGATCCCCGCGCGCACCTGCGCGCTCGGAATGGGGTCTTCGCCGTCTTCCCCCGTTTCTTTCAAAACGTCGATGATCAGCTGCGCGGTGGCGACGGCGCGGTGCAAGCGGTCGACCTCATTGGCGTAGGGCTTCACGAAGACGGCATGCAAGCGCTCGTTGTGGAAGTGTGAGCGTGCACCGCGATCCGCGGATAGTCGGTGAAGATCGCGGGACGGCGGCGGGCGCCGTTCACCGTTCACCGGCGCGGATTTGGGCCTGAGGGCGGCCGGCGGGTTAGAAAGCGCGCCCGCCGAAAATAGCGAAAGCCCAAGAGCGACAACTCTTGGGCTTTCCGGGTCTCCAGTGCGATGGAGGACTGCACCTTCATCACACCGTGAGCTCCGTGTCCAGAAATCGGCGGTCGGAGCCGAGTGCGATCGGAGAGCTTTCGGGTCATCGTTTGTGGGCGGTGTCACGCACAGCTGCGCCTTTGCCAGCGATGTGATCGAGGGCGGCGGTTCTGCCCGCCGTGCTCAGTTGCGCAGCGTCGCGATTCTGTTCGGCGAGCAAGCGCCGCCTACCGAGTTGCACCTCGCGCTCGGCGGCTGCACGCCACGCGGCAAGCTCGCTATCGCGATCGACATGCCAACTTCTCAGCGCAGAAAGTGACGCATCAGTCGGTGACGCAAGGCGCGGCATCGCGCACTGACTCGGTCGTGCCGGAGCCCGATTCCGGCGGAAAGGACCGAGAAGATGTATTGGTTTCCGACCAGGCCCGCTGCTCGCTTTGCGGGGCAGCGCTGCCGCCGTGGACACGACGGACGCCGACGCCGAGGCGCGGCATCGCGCGGCGGGCTCCGCGGCTTCCGCGCGCACCGCCGCCTCGCTGAGCGAGGGTCGGCTTGATCTCCAAGGAAACAGAGGCCGAGGTGCTGCGCCTCTACCACGCGGAGAAGTGGCGGATCGGTACCATCGCTGCGCAGCTCGGGTTGCACCACACGACGGTCCAACGAGTTCTGCGGCAGACGGGAGTGGAGTTGAAGGCGGTCGTGCCTCGCCCGTCGATGGCCGACCCGTTCGTCCCATTCTTGGTGCAGCAGCTCGAGAAGTATCCGGGGCTCTGTGCCAGCCGGCTGTTCGAGATGGTGCGAGAGCGCGGGTATCCAGGCGGCGCTGATCACTTCCGGCGCGTCGTTTCGCGTCATCGACCGCGCAGGCCCGCTGAGGCGTTCCAGCGCCTCAAGACGCTGCCGGGGGATCAAGGTCAGGTCGATTGGGCGTACTTCGGCAAGCACACGGTGGGGCGGGCAGAGCGGCCGCTCTGGGCCTTCGTGATGGTCCTGAGCTTCTCCCGGAAGGTGTTTTTGCGCTTCTTTCTGGGCTCTTCCATGCCGTTCTTCATCCGCGGCCACGTCGAAGCGTTCGCATTCTTCGGCGGCACTCCCCGCGTCCTCCTCTACGACAACCTCAAGAGCGCTGTGCTCGAGCGCCAGGGCGACGCCATCCGTTTCAATCCCAAATTGCTCGAGCTGGCCGCTCACTATCATTTCGAAGCGCGGCCCGTCGCCGTCGCTCGTGGCAACGAAAAGGGGCGCGTCGAGCGCGCCATCCGCTACGTGCGTGACGCCTTCTTCGCTGCCCGCAGGTACGCCGACGTCGCCGATCTCAATCGGCAGGCCGACGGCTGGTGCCAGGGGGCGTCAGCGGACCGCAAATGGATAGAGGACAGATCGCGCACGGTCCGTGATGCTTTCGACGACGAGCGAGGTCGCCTGCTTCCTCTTCCGGTCGAGCCGTTCCCAGCGCACGAGCGCGTCGAAGTCGAAATCGGCAAGACCCCGTACGCTCGCTTCGACCTCAACGACTACTCGGTGCCGCACGACCGCACTCAGCGCTCCTTGACCGTGCTCGCCGACCTCGAAACCGTCCGCATCGTCGAGGGTCAGGACGACGTCGTCGCTGTCCATGCTCGCTGCTGGGATCGCGGCCAGCAACTCGAGGTCTCCGAGCACCTAGAGCGTTTGGCAGCAGAAAAGAAGCGGGCCCGAGAGCATCGCGGCCTGGATCGCCTCGCTAAGGCGGCGCCCAGCAGCCCGGCGTTCCTCCGCTGCTTAGCCGATCGTGGCCAGAATCTCGGCAGCAATACATCTCGTCTCTTGCAGCTGCTCGATGCTGATGGCGCCGACGCGCTCGAGGACGCGCTGGTCGAGGTCCTTGAGCGCAACACCATCCACATCGGCGCTGTGCGTCAAGTGCTCGACCGACGCCGTTCCGAGCGCGGCCTGCCGCCGCCGGTCTCCATCTCGCTCGCCCCCAGCGAGCACCGCGACCTTGTCGTCACACCCCACAGTCTCTCCACCTACGACTCACTCAAGAAAGACACGAAACCATGACCGACCTCAATCCCGCCGACGTCAAACCACGACTCAAAGCCCTCGGCCTGTTCGGACTGATCGCCTGCTGCGACCAGATCATCGACAAGCCCTGGCTGCGAGACGTCCTCGCCATCGAAGAGCGCGAGCGGCAGAAACGGGGCTTCGAGCGCCGCGCCCGTGACGCCCACGTCGGCGCTGCCAAGCCGATGGCCGACTTCGACTGGTCATGGCCGAAGAAGATCGACCGCGAAGCTATCGAAGAGCTGTTTAGCCTTTCCTTTGTAAAAACTGGCCACAACACCGTGCTCGTCGGCCCCAATGGCGTCGGCAAAACCATGATTCTGAAGAATATCGCGCTGCAGGCCTTGGCGCGCGGCCACACCGTCCGCTTCACCACCGCCAGCGACATGCTCGCCGAGCTGGCCGCACAGGATTCCTCTTCAATCCTTGCTCGGCGCATCCGTCGCTATACGCTTCCGCACGTCCTGTGCATCGACGAGGTCGGCTACCTTTCGTACAACAGCCGCTACGCCGATCTGCTGTTCGAGGTTGTGACCCGTCGATACGACGCCGGCAAGCCCATCGTACTCAGCACCAACAAGGCGTTCTCCGAGTGGGCCGAGGTCTTCCCGCACGCGGCCTGTGTCGTCACGCTGGTCGATCGCCTGATTCACCGTGCCGAGGTCATCGACATCGACGCCGATAGCTACCGCCTCAAAGAGGCCAAAGAGCTCACCGCCGCCCGCTCAACCCGCCGCAGCAAGAAAACCGCGTCCTGATGCCCACCGTCACCGGTGAAGTTCACCGCCCTCAGGCGCGGTTTTCACCGGTGAACTTCACCGAATATCCGCGGTTCCTGATGCCCGCCAACAGGAAGTCGACCTCGATGGCGTCGACATCTCTGAGCACACGCTGCACCGCGCGGAAATGGAGATTTAGGAAACGAAGAGTGCGGCGATGACAGGTCACGCCTTCGTCTGAGTTCGTTGCCAGCATGGCATCGACGTTGAGAATGTCGATGTAGACGTGTGCGCCGTCTACGCGATACGCGGTGTTGATGGGAAGACTGTTGAGGTCCGTGTCTCGAACGTAGTCCTTGATCGTCACCGACTTCACGCCGTCGATCCAGGTTGCGATACGTTTGGACGACCTGTCTTTGTTCCACGTATGTGCCATGACTTTGGTGATCCGATCTTGGGAGAGAGCGCGACCCGTTACTGCTCAGCCGTCACTGAGTAAGCGACGCTGGTTGTCCCAAAGTGTCACGAATCTCCACCAGCGCAAGCCGGGATTTGCGCTGCGATACTGAATGGATCACCACTGAACAGGTTATCCACAACTGAGCACCTAGCTACCCACAGCCTGTTCAGTAGACGATCGGCGTGGCCGAGTTCTGGAAATGACAACTAGGTCCACTACTTATTGTGGACGATGGATGCGCCGCGACGAGTAATCGGCGAGCGACCGGCGATTTTGCGTCGGGCTGGTGGGCTCGGGCTCGAAAGGCCGTCCACGGCCTGGCCACCTTTCCGTGCCGGATCGCGCTCAAGGTTTCGACGGGCAGAAATGGTGGCTTTGTAGTCGAGTCGTTCAGGTAGCCCTTGGCCCTTGGCCGAGCCGCTTGCGGAACCACCCATCTGGCTTCGCCCTCAACCTTCCGTTTCCCGCAGCCGCGCAAGTTGCTCAATGGCGTCGTCATCGAGTTGCCTAGGCAGGCTACTGGTACGCTCAATCAAAACAACGAGGCCCCCGTGGCCTAGGCGCTGATCACGCGAAGAGGCCGAATCTCTTCCGTCACGATGTTGGGTCCGGTTTCGATATCGAACGCCTCAAATCGGTGAACGAGTGCCGTCTTGGTGTCCCCATCGGCCCAGAGCCGGAGCTTCCGTTCAAGCAGTTCTCCAATGTTCTTGTCCGCCGTGCTCACGACGATTTGGTGTGTTTCGGCAAGCCTTCGAATCAGGTCCAGGAACCTGACGAAGTTTACGTCGTCCATGTTCTGAACCGGCTCGTCGAGCAGCAAGACCTTCAGTTTGCTCCAGTTCTGCCCTAACGCGATGCCTAAGAATACCGAGAGACCCATGCAGCCAAGCTGCCCCGTTGATCCATAATACTCCGGACTAACGTTCGGCGAACCCGCCTCGTCAGTCGCACGAAGATCGCCGTCTTCGGCCAAACGCATGACGTTCAGGTGTTGATGGGGGCAGAGTTCGGAAAGAACCTCATTGATACGTGCTTCTGCGTCGACAATTGCGCCTCGGGCCGAGTCGGTGACTGCTGTCCTGACCGCCGAGGCGATCTCATCAAACCGAACCGTCGCCTTGTGGATTCGTGCCGCCCGAACCGCGAGGGCGGATTCTGCGCCTCTAAGTGTTTGGAGTTCTTGACGAAGGACCTCCCTTCTGGAGGCCCTTCTTATGCCGATGACAGCCGCCAACAGATCGTCCCCCACGGCCACCTTTGATCGCAGCTGTTGAGCTTGCACGTCCAGGCTCTTCGCAAGCTGATTCAAGGAGGCAATGACGGTCTCAGGCCCAACGTCAATTGGCGCGCCAAGTGCTGCCGCGTGTCCACGGAGCGCACCTAATTCCTCGCTGATTCTTTGCAGCGCAGCAGTGCTCGCCTCCACGGAGCTGTCAAGCGCTGCCAGCTCTAGCCGAAGCGTAGAGATCTCGAGACCCAGCGTTTTCTGGACACCAGCATTGGTTTCGATGTCGGACCTTTCGCCTTCCAAGCGGAGCGTCAGGTTCTCGAGGTCTTGGCGGAGCCCCGTGAGAGTGGCTTCGTCAACTTGCGGGGGCCTATCCGCGATCCTGCGAGACAACGTCTGCAAATCCGTCGCAAGGCGCGTCTCATTGGCGGTCTCTTCGGAGAGCAACGCCTTGGCTGCCACGAGGGCGCGCCTCGCGTCTTCACCGAACGCTCTGCTCGCCTCAGATCGATTGGTAAGTTCGTCCACTTGAATCACGAGGTGCGCGAGCTCTGGTGTGTCGGCACTCTCGAACTGGAGTAGCTGCGCCCTCACTGTTTCAAGTTCGCTTGCAAGCTGCAGCTGCTCGTCACGGACACGTGCCAACGAGGTTGCGTTCGCTTGTACACGTTTTTGGATAGCCTCGACCTGTTTCCCGTCACTGTTCAGCTGTGCTTCTGCGGTTGCTAGATCCTTCAACTGTTCGGTAACCGTGCCGACACGTCTTAGTTGGCCGTGGAGCGCCTCGATCCTCGCCGCGCCTTCACCATGATCGTGACCACAGATGGCACAGCGGGGGTCGTCCGTGGTTTGAAGCTCTAGGATCTCTCCAATGATTTGCGCGAGCCGTTCCGTGTTTCCCAGAGACCTCTGAACGCTTTCTCGGAGCATTGCAACCGTTGTCCGCGATTTCTGTTCGCGGTCTCTGTCGGTTGTCGCCACAGCTGTGATCTCCAAGAAGGCCTGTTCGCCTTCAGCGTGCTGAATACCGAGCGATAATTGTCGTTCCTCAAGCTCCTGCTTTCGCCGCACGAGTGCGCGGAGACTCGTGCCGCGTGTCAGGTCGCGCTTCCCCTGCGCGAGCGCGGCTGCGGCCAGTTCGGTTTGGGCGTCCGCATCGTCGATCGCCTTCAAGCACCTCGAAAGGTTCTCCTCAAGTGCCTTAAGCCGCCGCGTCGAAGCCCCTAGGGCGTCTTGAAGCTCCGTTGACGAACGCTGATCAGCAAGGCCCTGCTCTGCGGATTCCAGGGACTTACGCGCGCTTTCGATCGCAGCCCCAAGTTGTTTGAGGAGGTCGATCTTCTGCGACTGCATCTGAATCGCGCCATTTTGGGCTTCAATCGCGGCGGCCAACCGCCGACTCACGTCGTCTCGCAACGAGGTTTCGCGCTCCGCAGACAGGCATTCTGCCTCCGCCCTTGCACCAACTCCTTCAAGACTTGCCGCAAGACGACGAGTGTCTAAGGCTTTGGCGTTCATCGTTGATTCAGCCGTTTTCAGTTCCGTCAACCGTTCATCGAGCGCTTGATTGGCAATAACCGCGTCTCCCATGGACCTTTCAAGAAATTCCTGGACGCGTGCCAGGGTCTCAACCTCGGCAGCTCCGGTGTCGCTCAAGCCGTCGAGCATCTCGTCAATCTCCCGCTTTCGAGCGCCAAGCTCCAGCAACTCCTTCGCGGTCTGACGCCGTCGAAGATCCAGGTCTTCGCGCGTGTTACGAAAATTTTTCTCGAACCGATCGGCAAACGGAACTCCAACGAGCGCCGCTAGCATCAGATGCCGCCGGTGTCCTGATTCTGAAGCAACCAGAGCCCTCAGATGCTCTTGTGGCAGGTACGTTATACTTCTAAGTGCGTGAACAAGTTCCGTCGAGCGACTGAATACGGAAACATTCCTACACAAGACCTCCGGGCTGAACGCCGTCCCGTCCCATGTAACTTTCGAACCATGCCGCAACAAGCTGTGAACCGCGCCGTTGCCAAGGCTAATAGTCACGGAAGGCGGGACCTGATCCGGGCTGCGGAGGCCGCGAGTGACATCAGCGTCGGTGTCGGTCTTACCCCATCGCCACGCATCGCCGAAGAGAGCCCAGTCGATCGCATCGAACACGGTTGTCTTCCCGTGACCATTTGCACCGACAAGAAGGGTGACGTCGCCGAACCTCAGGGGCTTGCGCGCCTGGCCCGCGAAGCCGCGGAAGCGATGAATGGTCACGTCTCGAAGCCTTAGGTCGTCATCCATCTGCTGAACCTTCCTCCATGAGATCCAACAAGCGCTCCACCTCGTCCTTATCTCGACGATCCTTGCCGATCAACACGCTGGACAGTAATGGCAGTTCTCCGTGTTGCGCCACCCGACGGAGCGCATTCTCGATTGGATTTTCCGTCCTCGGCAGTCCTCCTGAGTGAGCCACCGAGAAGGGGCCGATCAGCTTCGGGATGGGGTCCCCTTCCAAGTACGGCACTTTTCGGCTGTATCTTAGGTCCTGAGCGATGTGCCTCGCAAGGTCCTCGCGACGGGCAGGAACGCGGACGAGTAGCACGAGGCTCCATAGTTCCTCCTTCGTGATGGGATCAGCAAGCTGGTCATCATCAAGGAGGTTGTATGCGGCCGCGATCTCACTTTCCCATGCGTTTTCGGATGCAAAGACGGCACCAGCGATGAAATCGGCCGCGCGTACCCAGAGGACATCCGGATTTTGGGCCACAATCTTGAATAGTCGACCTGGCAGGGCCTGCTCAATCGCTTCTAGGTGGGTCACGTAAACAATCCCTCGAGCGCTGTCTGGAGCGAGCCATTTCTGAAGGACTTCCAAAATTGATCGCCGTACAGCCTGGGCAGCTCTGGCCCAAGCGCGCTCGCAGCGTCCCGCTTCGTCGGAGCGGGGCGGCTCGCGTTGATCCCTGCGAGAAGTTTGGGCCTGCAGTCGAGAACAACGGCGGGGCGCGGAATGAAGTCGGCGCGAGCACTGCCCCAATACTCGTTTTCGAACGTCTCGCTGCTCTTGTCCTCGCCAGAAGCCAAGAGCAGTTCTCGCTCCCTTCCGCCGGTGCGTATCGTCGTGTTTGCGCGGCGCGAGAACGCAGCCCGGGCATTCTCCATTGCTGCCAACGCCAACGAAAGCTCTGAGACCGCGGCACTTCTCTTCGGTCCAAACAGCAGATCGAAGTCTTGCCTGTGTTCCCAGCATCGACAGGCCGCAGCGGGGGTGTGCGATTCAAATGAATCATGATGCCGGGTTGGCTGCTTGCGCCCGAAAGCGTGATCGAGAAATAGGACGAGGGCGTTCGCGGCTTGAGCGAAGTTCTGAACAACAGCTTGCCGCCGCGCTTCGATAGAGGCTCGCCCCTTCTTGCCAAGGCGCGAGCGGTTGAGCGCAATTGGAAGGCCTTGCTCAATCATGTCGATGATGTGTTGCCCCTGGAGTCGAGGCCGGAGGCTGTTATCGACGACGTCATATGGAACAACGACTTCAAGTAGACGGTTCCGCGCAGCGTCTGATTCCGCTGGATCAATTCCCGCCGGTCGGATGGTATCGATCGAGTGCAGTGCGGCGGAGTATTGCGGCAGAACAGCCCTGGCCACTGAATCGCTCAGGCCTTCAACGGCAAGGTTGGGTCTGCCCAACCACTGCTTGTCCCGTTCAAATCTGTCCGCACGGAGGACGAAACCGCTCGCCCCATAGCCGCGTCGGCTACTGTTCGGGGCCTTGTTGGCGCACACGATCATGGCGGCGGAGTGCCGGTCGAGAAGACCTTCGAGCAGGGGATGGAAGTTGTCGTGACGCGGGCTAGGGTTGTGCTGTAGCCAGAAGAGCGCATCCAGCGAATAGGGTTTCAGTTGGTTCAGGAGATCGTTGCGCGCTCCTTCATCGTTCACGTCAGAACAGATCAAGACGGCAAAACAGAAGCCAGCACCGTTGAAAACTCGGAGACGTGTATGGGGCCGATGACACGCGTGTTCTCTTTCCCACTTCGATGGGGAGTTCTTGGCCTCCAGAAACGGTCCCGGGAGGACGAGCGCGCCGTTCGCATA